>Ga0310344_10000108_pt1 | contig 68988 bp, 66 predicted proteins | sample HC15DNA20200_MG_FD_203801 | JGI IMG/M metagenome (GOLD analysis project Ga0310344, IMG submission 203801) | Marine microbial communities from station ALOHA, North Pacific Subtropical Gyre - HC15-DNA-20-200_MG | ecosystem: Environmental > Aquatic > Marine > Oceanic | place: Pacific Ocean: North... | reverse complement strand
GAGTAGGGGCATATTCGTAGTCAAGGATTTTGCCAGACGTGGGATCGATCAATAGGGCCCTCGTATTTGTTCCGCCCACGTCAATTCCGATGACCATGGACATTCAGGTTAGGTTGTATTGCCCGTCAGATTGCTATCCATACATGATGTCTGGGTGATTTCTTGCAGAGTAATTTCAAAGTTATTTGAGCCCTATTGAGGCTTTCTTCTACAGCCGCTGCAAGCTTTGCGTGTCTTTTGTAACAGGTATTTCCAGATCTTTGTCTAGATCTTTTACCTACTAATGTTGTGCAATGTCTACTCATTTTCCACTTTGCTAGGGCAAGTTCTAAATCAACACACTTTGAGCACACCAAGGCGTTGTAATATCAGCTTCTATACCGAATAGTTTATGACTCGGCTTTCCCCTGTTTGGAACGTTGCCATGGATTTGCGCCAAAACTTGATTGAAGCAATACAGGCTACGCTTGTTGATCTTGGTGTAGATGTTAAGAACCCGGTCCAACTCGAGCGACCAGCAAATTTGGATCATGGTGATTGGTCAACCAATGCTGCCCTAGTTTGCGCGAAATCGGTTGCTCGAAGTTCGCTTGATCTAGCTGCCGACCTGGCAGATCGACTAGGAACGAATCCGCCAGTGCACGTGGAAGCTGTCGAGGTTGCCGGGCCGGGATTTGTTAATTTCCGACTCGCTGACACCTGGCTTCATCAGATACTACGTGACGTTGTCGTTGCTGGAGAGGAAGACTGGGCGCGGCATCATCTGGGGACAGGACGTTCCCTCATAGTGGAGTTTGTTAGTGCTAATCCGACTGGCCCATTGCATGCTGGTCATGGTCGAGGGGCTTGCTACGGAGACTCCTTGGCGCGCTTGTACGAGCGCTGTGGCTATAAGACTGAGAGAGAGTTCTATGTCAACGATCGCGGTGTTCAGATGCAGCTCTATGGGGCCTCTCTTGCCGCCAGTGCAGTCGAGAAGGAAATCCCAGAAGGGGGCTATAACGGGGGCTATATCGCTGATTGGGCTGCGGAGATGCCTAACGAAGTTGACCCCGTTGAATGGGGGTGTGCTCGTGCTTTACGCGACCACAGCCAAGTTCTCGAATCCTTAAACATTAGATTTGACAGGTGGTTTAGTGAGAGCTCGATGGTTTCTTCTGGTGCGATAGATGCGACCCTACGGGATCTTCGATTGGCTGAAGCGGTCTATGAAGAAGATGGTGCCGTCTGGCTACGAAGTAGAGACCATGGTGATGATAAAGATCGGGTTCTTGTGAAGTCAGATGGCGAGTTCACTTACCTGCTACCTGACGTTGCATATCATCGTGACAAGTTTTCTCGGACAGATTCGCTTGTGAATGTTTGGGGTGCTGATCATCACGGGTATGTAGCGCGGATGCATGCAGCAATGCGTGCGCTTGGTCACGACCCGTTGGAGCTAGGGATTGTTATTACTCAGATGGTCAACCTACAACGTGGAGGAGAAGAGGTAAGACTGTCGAAACGAACCGGTGACATTGTTGAGTTGGCGGAGGTAGTTACTGAAGTTGGAGCTGACGCTGCTCGGTTCACCTATCTGCTTCAGTCTGTGGACTCGCCTCAAACATTTGATCTTGAGTTGGTTGCGAGTCGGGTAAATGAGAATCCAGTATTTTACGTCCAATACGCGCACGCCCGGATCAATTCTATCTTCCGAAAGGCTATTGAAGTTGGAGTGGAACGGCCCTTGTTATCCGAAACCGACTTATCGCTACTTGAGCATCCCCGCGAACTGTGTTTACTGCGGGATCTTGATGAACTTCCTGACACAGTGCTTCGGGCTATGCGTGAACGAGCTCCGCATCAGATTGCCACTTGGGTTCGCGGGCTGGCAGCCGACTTTCATGGTTTTTATCACGATTGTCGTGTCATCAGTGACGATGTCGATATCGGTATTACGTTTGCACGAATCTGGTTGGTTGAGGCGGTCCGGATTGGGTTAGCCGTTGCCCTTGACTTATTGGGTGTCAACGCTCCAGAGGAAATGCGTCGCATCGATAGCGAAGATTTGGGAGGATAGTGTCGTGGCTAGCCCTCTACCGCGTTACTTGTTACCCGATACTGCGACTGTGATGTCCGGCGGGCGTTTATCGATTGGTGGATGTGACTTGGTTGAGTTAGCAGACAGTTTTGGCACGCCCTTATTTGTGTACGACGAGTCGCACATAAGAGCGCGATGCCAAGAGGCAGTGGAGGTTTTTGGCGAGGGCGTTGCATATGCCGCTAAGGCCTTTTTGTGCCGTGCCATGGCTCAGCTAGTCACTGAGGAGGGGATGCACCTTGATGTAGCGACTGGCGGCGAAATCTATATGGCTCGCGATGCTGGAGTTTCAGCCGATCGCCTTATTCTCCATGGCAATAACAAAAGTGAGTGCGAACTAAAGATGGCTTATGACGAAGGGGTTGGTCGGATCGTAGTTGATTCATTTGATGAGCTGGATCGTTTAGAAGATCTTTATTCGGCAACGGGTGTTGTACCGAAGGTGCTGCTTCGCGTTACCCCGGGAGTAGAAGCCCATACTCATGAGTACGTGGCCACTGGACAAGACGACTCAAAATTTGGTTTCACGGTTTCGACAGGTATGGCTGCTGCAGCTGTTGATCGAGCCCTTTCTTCCCCCTCAGTGGAGCTGATTGGATTTCATGCCCATATTGGTAGTCAAGTTTTTGAAGTCAGATCGTTCGTGAACGCAATTCAAGTTTTAGCTCGCTTCGCGGCGCCATACGGACTTCCGGAGTTGTCCGTTGGTGGTGGACTTGGTGTCGCTTATGTAGAAGGTGAGAGAGCACCAACGATTACTCAATGGGGTGAAGCCGTTCGTGAAGCATGTGCGGCATGTGGTATAACATCTCGGGTTTTAGCTGAACCTGGGCGTTCGATTACTGCTGCAGCCGCGGTCACTCTTTATCGCGTTGGCACAATAAAAAAACTTGAAGGTATTCGTACGTATGTCGCAGTTGACGGTGGTATGAGCGATAATCCACGCCCTGTTCTTTATGGTTCTGGGTATGAGACTTACTTGCCTCGGGCTGCAGATGCTGAACGTGATTTACTCGTCCGCGTCGTTGGGAAACATTGTGAATCGGGTGATCTTTTGGTTCGCGAGGGCTGGGTACCCCAAGATCTGAAGGTTGGGGATGTGCTTTCTACACCGGTTACCGGCGCCTATGGGCACTCGATGGGTTCGAACTATAATCAGGTGCTCCGTCCTGCAGTGGTTTTCGTTTCCGGTGGTTCTGCTCGTCTAGTCGTGCGTCGAGAAACTTACGACGACCTTCTTCGCCGTGAAGTATAAAGTTCATAAGATACTTAGGTTAAACAGCGCATTTGATTGGTACTGGTGCAGCTACGGTGTTGTCTGTGGAATCTTTTTCTGAACGAGGTATTGCAGTTCGCGTTGGTCTTCTTGGTTGTGGCAATGTTGGGGCTGCCCTCGTGGAGCTCATAGCGGAGCGACGGTCAGCTATTCATCGGCGCACTGGTCTTGACATCGAAGTCGTGGCGATTGGAGTTCGTGACCCTTTTCGTGATCGAAATGTCCCAGTTGAAGCAGATCTATTTACTACCGATGTTGCTGGGTTGGTGGCTGATCCACAGGTGGACATCATTGTTGAAGTGATGGGCGGTCTTGACCCGGCTCTGGGTTTAATTGTCGATGCCTTAGGAAATGGTAAACCTGTTGTGACAGCAAACAAAGAGCTTCTTGCTAGCCACGGTGCCGAGTTATATGGAATGGCGCAAGAAGCTGGAGTTGATTTACTATTTGAAGCTGCTGTCGCCGGAGCGATTCCTATTATGCGTCCGCTTCGAGAGTCATTTATTGGTGAGTCGATTACCCGGGTCATGGGCATCGTTAATGGAACGACAAACTTCATTCTTACCAAAATGGCCCTTGAGGGTAGTTCTTATTCTGATGCCCTTCTCGAAGCACAGAAGCTCGGCTACGCCGAGGCCGATCCCAGCGCAGACGTTGACGGACACGATGCTGGAGCAAAGGTTGCGATTATTGCGACTCTGGCATTTGGGGCGGAAGTTGTTTCTGATGATGTCTACCTCGAGGGAATTTCTGCTATCACTGCGGACGATATTGAGAGGGCATCTCACCTAGGCCACTGCATAAAGCTTCTTGCGGTTGCTGAACGGCATGAATCTGCCGAAGGATTTGAGATCGGAGTTCGTGTACATCCAACTCTTGTGCCTCATGATCACCCTCTAGCTACTGTCAACTACTCGTTTAACGCGCTTTTTGTTGAAGGTGATGCCGTTGGCGAGGTGATGCTTTATGGCTTTGGCGCTGGAGGGCGACCGACTGCTTCAGCAATTCTCGGAGATTTGATAGATGCTGCTCGCAACAATGCCCACGGTCTAGGAACGCCCGTCGGTTCGTTGGATCGTGCCCAGATTCGGCCTATTTCTAAGCTCGAGACCGCCTATTATCTATCACTCGAGGTCGATGATCGTCCTGGTGTATTGGCTGGTGTAGCCGCTGTATTTGGTGAGCATAATGTTTCGATCCGCTCGATGGAGCAGACTGGGCTTGGTGAAGAGGCTGGGCTTACCTTCATCACCCACCGAGCGAGAGAATGCGACCTACAGGCCACGATTGCAGATCTACATGGTCTGGATGAGGTTCGCGATGTTCGCAGTGTCCTACGTGCTCTTGGTGATTGATTACTCCTGATGAATTATGTCAGCACTAGAGGGGCTGCTCCGATCCTGGGCTTTAGTGAGGTTCTGCTCGCTGGATTAGCAGAAGACGGTGGCTTATATGTACCGGAAGTTTGGCCGAGGTTGGTTGGGGAAGGCGGTAGCGGTGACTATCTCGAGGTTGCCCTTGAAGTTTTCACACCGTTTGTAGATGGAGATATCACTCCAAGTGATTTGGGTGATGCACTTTCGGCTGCGTATGCCGAATTTGATAGTGACCAAGTGACGCCGCTTACCGATCTAGGTGGGGGTCTATATTTGCTTGAATTGTTCCATGGTCCAACGTTGGCGTTTAAGGATCTGGCTCTTCAGCTGGTGTCCCGGTTATTCGATAATGAACTGACTCGGCGAGGTGAACGGAGAACTATTGTAGGTGCCACTTCTGGTGATACTGGTTCCGCCGCGATTGAGGCATGCCGCGATCGCGAGACCATGGATATTGTGATCCTCCATCCGGCTGATCGTGTATCCGAAGTTCAGCGCCGTCAAATGACAACAGTGCTTTCTCCGAATGTGTACAACATCGCGGTTGAGGGAACGTTCGACGACTGTCAGGATCTCGTGAAAGCTATGTTCGCTGATATTACTTTTCGAGATCGGATGCGGCTTTCTGCAGTTAACTCCATCAACTGGGCCAGGGTTATGGCACAGGTCGTTTACTACGTCGTTGCTGCAGAGCGTTTGGGGGGTCGATCAGTCCCAGTTGCCTTCTCAGTTCCGACCGGTAATTTTGGCAACGTCTTTGCGGGTCACGTGGCGCGTCTTATGGGTTTAGGCGTAACACAACTTGTTGTTGCTTCTAACAGCAATAACGTTCTCACCCAGTTCTTTAATAAGGGTTTAATGGAAATTTCTGAGGTTTTTCCAACACTGTCGCCGAGTATGGATATTCAAGTGTCATCCAATCTTGAGCGTTTATTATTCGAAATTTTAGGACGTGATGGTGTAACTCTCTCTCGGTTATTAGGCGAGTTTCGAACTTCGGGGAAGCTTTGTCTTGACTCCGAATTACGTACCTACCTTGAGGAAGGCTGGGCGGCGGCATACTTTCACGATGAGGCTGTTTTACGTTGCATCTCTGAAGAGTTTGAACGTACGGGTGTGATACTCGATCCGCATACTGCGGTCGGTGTGTTGGCCGCCCGATCATGCCGACAGGATCCGTCGGTTCCAATAGTTGCACTCGCCACTGCACACCCTTCAAAGTTTCCGGTTGCTGTTGAAGCTTCTATTGGTATACGCCCCGAGCTCCCTGAGAAGCTGGGAGACTTGCTAAATAGGCCGGAACGGTATGTCCAGCTTCCGAACGATCTCACGGTAATAAAGTCATATGTCGAGTCGTGTATTCGGGCTTAGTGCAGACAGGTAAGATGAAAACGGACATAGTATCGAGCGGCGATTCTGCCAGGGTGAGAGTGGTATGAAGTACCTAATCTGTGTTCCTGATGGCGCTGCTGACCTTCCTGTTCCTGAACTCAATGGGTATACCCCATTAGAGGTTGCACGTACTCCGCACCTCGATGCTCTTGCGACCAGAGGAAGTGTTGGTAGGGCTAGCGTAATCCCGGAGGGAATGCCACCTGGAAGTGACGTTGGGAACATGTCGATTTTCGGGTTTGATCCGGTTGAGTATCACACTGGCCGGGCGCCTATTGAGGTGGCAGCACTCGGCCTTTCTTTACGTCCCGATCAGGCAGCGTTTCGATGCAATCTCGTTACGGTTTCTCCAGGCAATGTAATGCTTGACTATGCCGGTGGTAACCCGTCTTCCGAGGCCGCTGCTGAGGTTATTGCTCAAATCGATCGAGAACTTGGAGGGGACGGAGTTTCGTTCCATGCGGGTGTGAGCTTCCGTCATGCAATGATTGGACCGGAAGCATGGCTTGATGCACGATGCATACCTCCTCATGACCTCTCAGATGATCAGGTGATTGAGCCTGGAGGAAAAATGGGAGCGCCATTACGCGATCTTATGGAGGCCTCCAAAGATATTCTCGCGGAATCTGATCTTGTGGCGACCCAGATCTGGTTATGGGGTCAAGGATCCCAACCGCAGATGCCCTCTTTCGTCGAAGCTCATGGTGTGGAGGCGGGTCTTGTTACAGCTGTCGACCTTGTTCGCGGTCTCGGAGTTCTTACTGGTGTGGAGATCTGCGATATCCCAGGAGCTACTGGTTGGTATGACACGAACTATGAGGGAAAGCGAGACATTGCTTTACAGAAGTTATCTGACGGACTTGACCTATTTATAATTCATGTGGAAGCTAGTGATGAGGCGGGTCACGCTGGCGATGTGGCTGAAAAGGTCGCGGCTCTTGAAAACTGGGATCAACGTATCCTTGCTGATCTGGTACCAGCTCTCGATTCCCTAGGTCCATGGAGGCTTTTAATGGTTCCCGACCATGCCACGCCCTTGAGAACTCGCACCCACACATCGGATCCGGTTCCGTACCTCATGGTCGATTCGGAGGTTAGCGGTCCTGGTGGCGTGTTTACGGAGATAGGTGTTGCTGACACTCCTGTGATCGCGGGTCATTCTCTGCTGCCAGCCCTCGTATCTCGCTAGAGGGAAGTTGGGACAAGATGGTTCGTTATGGTTGGCTGATTTTGGGTGACTCGCGGATCTTTAGTCCAATAATTTTGTGAGATACCTCTTAGAGGAATTGAATGGGTAAAGCCACTCTAAAAAGTTAGAGATTTTGGGTATTACGGACGGTGGTTGCTTCCGTCTGGTTGCTTTCGGTACTATGACGGGGTCTTCGGGCGGGGGCTGATGACCCTTTCGTCCCCGTTGACATGGCGATCACTTTCCGATCCGAGATCATCTCACAGGTGATCTCAGATGGTCCGGGGTCGCTGGACTACTCCCTACTAAATGTGTCAGGCCGTTAGATCGGGGCGCATCAGGGGCGGATGACCCCTAGGAAACTGAGGTGTCTTGGTTATGGACTCCATCCAACTCGAACGCGAAACCCTTGAGAGCAAGGATCGCCATGAACTAACCACTATTGCTACGGCTCTCGGTGGTAAGCCAGGTTCGCGTGCCCGTAAGGCAGAGATTGTTGAGATGATTCTTGATCTCGCTGGTGTTGAGGTTACTGAGAGTGAGAAGAGTGATACGAATGGTATTGGAGCTGGAGTTAATGATGAGTTACCGGCTGCTGAAGAACCTCCCGCCGAATGGGAGACTGCCTTAGCTGAAGAGACTGTAGTTGACACTTCCACAGAGGTTGCGGCTGAGGCTGGCGACGCAGTTGTTGATTCTTCGGCACGTTCGCGATCGACCAAGTCGGAAGATGAAGATAGTCCGCGCAGTAGGACACAAGAGGTCAGTCGGGCCTCTCACGACTCCGCTGATCCAGGAAATCGACGTCGACGTCGACGTGGACGTGGGCGTGATGAAGGACCTGACGAGGCGTGGGATGGCGAGCCTGTTTCGGTTGAGGGCTTTTTGGATATGAGAGACGAGGGTTATGGCTTCCTGCGCACCAATGGCTATAAGCCTTCGAAGACGGATGCTTATGTCTCCGTGAAACAAGCTCGGCAATTTGGACTGCGTAAAGGTGATCACTTAACTGGAGCGTCACGTCCTGCCAACCGCTCTGAAAAGAATCCGGCACTGTTGAGGATAGACACCGTCAATGATGGAAATCCTGAAGATAATAAGGGGCGTCCACATTTCGAAGATCTCACTCCCTTATTTCCTGATGAGAAGCTTGAGATGGAGGTTGATGGCGATTCAGGAAATATGACGGCTCGGATTGTTGATCTGCTATCCCCGATTGGGAAAGGCCAGCGTGGTTTGATCGTTTCTCCTCCGAAGGCTGGCAAGACAACAATCATGAAGCAGATTGCCAGATCGATCGAGGTTAATAACCCCGAAGTTAAATTGATTGTTTTGCTTGTTGACGAGCGACCTGAGGAAGTTACCGATATGCGTCGTTGGCTGCAAAGAGGGGAAGTAGCCGCTTCTACTTTTGATCGTCCAAGCGACGAACATACACATGTGGCGGAACTAACGATTGAGCGTGCTAAAAGGATGGTTGAATCTGGGCAAGACGTCGTAATTATGCTTGATGGTATTACTCGGTTAGCGAGGGCCTACAATTTGGCAGCTCCGGCAACTGGTCGGATTATGTCCGGCGGTGTTGATAGTGGTGCGTTGTACCCGCCTAAACGGTTTTTTGGTGCTGCCCGCAATGTTGAGGAAGGAGGGTCACTAACTATTCTTGCTACGGCTCTGGTGGAGACGGGTTCGAAGATGGATGAAGTGATTTTTGAGGAATTCAAGGGCACTGGCAATATGGAGCTTCGGTTAGATAGGCGTATTGCTGAGCGACGGGTCTATCCCGCGATTGACGTAAATGCTTCTTCCACCCGGCATGAAGAGCTCTTGTTCGAACGTAAACAGCTGAATCAGGTTTGGAAACTTCGGCGGGTTCTTAATGGTTTAGCGAGTGATGAAGGTAACACCAGTGCTGCGGGTCTCGAGTTACTTATCGATCGTCTCAAGACGTTTAGCAATAATGGTGAATTTTTGGCAGAGATTGCTAAAGGGCCTAATCTTGGTTAGTTATATGTTGAATATTTTTGTATCAAATCTTCTTGGGTTGCGGACCAACGAACTAAGCCGCAGACTGGATCTATCATGAAGCCTGATGTTCATCCCACATACCGCGATGTTGTCTTTCAGGATGTTTCTGAGGGGACCCTCTTTTTGATCCGTTCGACGGTGGCCACTTCTGAGACGATTACTCTTGATGACGGTGCTGAGTATCCACTAGCGAAAGTGGAGATTTCATCGGCTAGCCACCCGTTCTTCACTGGCACAATGAAGATTGTTGATACCGCTGGGCGAGTAGAGCGTTTTGAACGCAGATACGGGAAACGACGCGAGCACTGACAGTTTTGGTTTTGGCGATTTTTTGCCTCTAAGTGCAGTCCTGTGGAGTTTTGTCAGCTATGAGTTTTGAAACTGGCTATTCACCGCAAGTTCGTAGCGCCAAATTGCATGTACTGGCAGAATCTCAAGGCTTAGGGACTGAAAGCACCCTGGTGCCGTTCGGAGATGGCAGTGTGCTTTTGAATCGAGGCACCATTGCAGCCCTTGCTGGTCGTGAATATTTTGGGTTAGGTGAAATTCTTTTGCTGGCATCCCAGCACAATATTCAAGAAGCGACACTCTTCTACGACGACGATTTTCAGGCAGCTTTGGCTGCCCGCCGTGTCCAGGCATTGCGGCCTGGTATCGACATTCGTGTTGTTTGTGGCCGTGAATCCTCGAGAGCCGTTTCAGCACCAGTATTGATTGCTGGTTCCGATTCGCCAATGCCGGATGGTTTTACTGAATTATGTAGTCGTTGTGATGTCAAGCCAGTATTCGAACATGGCGTTTGGCGGGGAGAAGTCCTTGGCCTTGAGGTAGTCAGGGTCAGTAATTCCGATTTTCGAGTTGGGATCGGCCAACTTGATCAAGAAACTTCAGCTCTGTTGTATGCAGATCATCCCGTTTCGGAGCGTCTGGTAGCTGCGGTGGCCGAAGTTCGTAAGCATCGTTACCGGGGCGTGACCGGAACTCACCCACTAACTATTTTAGCTCGCGAACGTTGGCTCCGCACTGATTTGGTTGCTGATCCGAGTCAGGTCGGACTTGCAGAGCTGGTCTCAGTCGAACCAGCTGTTGAGCGACTAGATCTACGTTCAAGCGTTCCGGCCCCTGCAGTGGGGACGAGTGAAGATGGTGAAAGTGTTCTTGTGGTTTGTTCTGTAGGTGTCGACGTTGAGTTAGTGCCGAGTGTGGCGGATTTGGTTTTACGGGAACGGCCCGACCGTGTGGTCATAGCCCTCCCAGCTCGGGATGTGCTTCCTTCGGTCGAACGTACCATCTCTTGGCTTTCTGTGCCTGTAAAAATATTGGGTTTGGAAGTTAGTTGGTTGTGAATCAGCAGTGTTGACTGTCTCAGGTCACTGCAGGGCTGGCTACTCTGGAGGTCATGCTCGAACGAATAGCAATCATTGAGGCAGAATACGCGGAGATTGAAGCCCGCTTGGCTGATCCTAAGATTCTGGGCGACCAAGCTTTGCTTGAGTCAGTAGGGCGTCGTTACAAGGAGCTGGAGGAAGTGGTACGAGCGGGCCGGCAGCTTCGACAGGCACACGATGACCATCTGACGGCGCAAGAGATGATTATGGACAGCGATGGGGATGATCGTGAAGAGTTGCGTGTTGAGATTGCTCAACTTGAAATCTCAATATCCGTTTTAGAAGATCAGCTCCGGCTCTTATTGTTGCCCAATGATCCGAATGACGGCCGGAATGTGATCATTGAGATTAGAGGGGCAGAAGGAGGTGAGGAAGCTAATCTTTTTGCGCGAGACCTGTATGACATGTATCAGTCTTATGCCTCTGAGCAAGGTTGGCGGATCGAACCATTGGGTATTCGTGATTCGGATATGGGTGGTTTCACTGAGGTGTCATTCCTCATCAAGGGCAAGGATGCTTGGTCCCGGTTGAAACATGAGGGCGGAGTTCACCGAGTTCAACGGGTCCCAGTTACAGAATCTCAGGGCCGCGTTCACACATCTTCTGCGACAGTGATCGTTCTACCGGAGGCAGATGAGGTGGATATAGCGATAGATGAGAACGATCTACAAGTGGATGTTTATCGATCGTCGGGACCTGGTGGGCAGTCTGTCAATACAACGGATTCTGCTGTGCGCATCACTCATATCCCGACAGGTTTGGTAGTTGCGATGCAAGATGAGAAGAGTCAGCTCCAGAATAAGGTCAAAGCCTTGCGCGTATTACGTTCGAGGCTGCTTCAGGCCGAACAGGACCGCCAGCGCGAAGAGGCCTCCGTTGCTCGGAAGGGTCAAGTGGGTGGGGGTGGTCGGTCTGAAAAGATTCGCACTTACAATTTTAAGGAAAATCGTCTGACGGATCATCGTATTGGCATGACCCTTTACAAACTTGACCGAATTCTAGCTGGAGAGCTCGATGAAGTTACTGACAGATTGTTAGCCGATGAGCGTACTCGTCAACTCGCCGATGCCTAGAAGGAGTGCGCATTTTGAAAAATCGCTTACTTGGCGTGAAGCACTTGTTGATATTCGGTTGAAGCTCAATGAGGCAGTTCTCCCTGAATCTGAAGCACGTTGGTTAGTCGAAGAAGTAGCTGGTGCAGACAGATATACGGGTGAGTCCTGGTTAGATGGTTTCGTCACTGGTCGGGGTAAGGCTCGGCTGGATCAGATGGTACGGCAGCGTTTATTGGGAGAACCGTTGCAGTACGTTTTGGGACATTGGGCGTTTCGCACTCTTGATCTATTTTTGGATGACCGGGTTCTAATTCCACGGCCTGAGACTGAAACCCTGGTGGACCATGCTCTCAATGAGTTCGACCGAATGGCAGGTCATAAAGAGAGAGTGCTGGTAGCAGATCTGGGTACAGGTTCTGGAGCGATTGGGTTTTCAATTGCTGCTGAGCGAAAGAGTGCAAAGGTCTGGTGCACTGATGAGTCGGATAGTGCTCTGGCGGTCGCACGAGCGAATTTGACCGGCTTGGGACGTTGTGCAAATCGGGTAAGACTCCTACAGGGGTATTGGTTTGATGCATTGCCTAAAGAACTCGAGGTGAGTCTCGATCTGATTGTTTCGAACCCACCGTATATAGGTGCAGATGAGAGACTTCCTCATGGAGTGAAAGATTGGGAACCTCACCAAGCGCTTATCCCCGGGCCCAGGGGCACTGAAGATTTAGAATTACTGATTGATTTGTCTCCATTTTGGCTGCGGTCAGGTGCTGCATTAGTACTTGAACTTGACCCACGGCAGGCTGAAGGTATGGCAGATCGAGCACGAACTGTGGGTCTGGTAGATATTGGAATCCACCTTGACCTGGCTGATCGAGAACGTGTCTTAGTAGCGAGAAAAGCAACATGAAATCTCTTCATTTCGATGCTGTTGCTGATCCGGATGGTGCTGTGGAAGCTGCAGCGGCGGAGCTTCTCCTTGGCCGACCAGTGGTACTTCCGACGGACACCGTTTATGGTCTTGCAGTTTTGCCGAGATTCTCAGAGGCAGTTGAGGATCTTTTTATCCGGAAGGGTCGTAATGCGGTCAAGTCTGTTGCTGTACTTGTCTCAGATACATCACAGGCGGCTGAATTAACCGATCACGACCTTTCTGAGATCGATGCCTTTTGGCCGGGTCCGCTGACGGTCGTCGTTCGGCGGGCTTCTGGGTCAGAAATCTATTTGGGGATGGAGGCTGATGCACGTGGAACGGTCGGAGTGCGGTGTCCGAATCACAAGCTTGTTCGTTCTTTGGCTGCCAGGGTCGGACCTCTAGCCACAACTTCAGCCAACCGTTCTGGTGAGCCTAGCCCACCTGCCGCTGCAGCGGCGGCTGACACAGTTGGTGGTGATTTATTGGTATTGGATGAAGGGATTTGTGAAGGGACTCCGTCCACAGTGATTGATTTGACCGAGTCGCCTGCCAAGATCCTTCGGGCGGGGGCATTAGATACGAGTGTGCTCTCTGCGGCTGGGCTTGGCGTTTCTCTGGGTTAGCATCAACATATGTTTACTATTGCCCTTGGTTCTGACCATGCCGGTTTTGCTCTTAAAGCGCATCTAGTTGAGGTTCTAGGCTTTCTCGGCTATGAGGTTTTAGACCTTGGCACTCATTCGTCTGACCGAGTTGATTATCCCCAGTTTGGTGATGCGGTTGGCAGAGCGGTTGTTTCGGGCGGTGCTGAGATGGGTATTTGTGTCTGTGGGACAGGACTCGGAATTGCGATGGCAGCGAACAAGGTTCCCGGAATACGAGCAGCCCCAGTTCATGATGTGACTAGTGCCCGTATGGCCAAGGAACATAATGACTGCAATGTTTTGTGTCTCGGGGAGCGCCTAATGGGTATAACTGTGGCTGAGGATTGTGTCAAAGCTTGGTTAAATGCCACATTCGAAGGGGGTCGGCATCAGCGCCGTGTAAGCAAACTTGATGCTTTAGGTGGTTGATTGTGTCGAGACTTGAAGCCGATTCAGCCGTTCGAACAGAGTTCGCTGAACCGCAACTTGAGGATGGTGGCCACGATCGATTTTCTCACTACGCTCGAAAGGCCGACATCCTTGAATCTACTGTTACAGGGAGGCCGATTGTGGCACTTTGCGGGAAAGTATGGACCCCTAGCCGTGATCCAGATCGATATCCGATCTGTCCCCACTGCAAAGAGTTTTATGAGAAGAAAAGGTTGAGCGAGGGTGGTGATTAGCGAAGCTTTCTTTATGAATGTCGCTTTTTCCAAAGTTATTTTGCTCGAGTCAGTCCTCGAAGCTGAGAGGGAAATATGGGTATGTTTAAGACGCTTCGATCTGTGGTTAGATTGCGGAGACCAGAGGTAAGTCGCACGGCCCGACGTTTGCGTGGCGTCGCAAATGTTGAGGACCTGAGACAGTTAGCAAAAAAGCGTTTGCCACGTGGGGTATTTGATTATGTCGATGGTGGAGCTGAAGATGAATTGACGTTGGAAAGAAATATGACAGCTTTCCGTGAGGTAGGATTTAGTCCGCGAATCTTAAGTGGTCTCCGAAGAGTCGATACCTCAACAACGTTACTTGGACGGCCAATCTCTTTCCCTTTCATTACCGCTCCAACTGGATTCACTCGCATAGCAGATCCGGAAGGTGAACTTGCTGTTGTTCGCTCTGCTGGGCGTGTCGGAGTGCCTTTCACACTTTCCACGTTAGGTACTCGCTCGATTGAGGAGTGTGCAGATGCAGCAGTAGAAGGCTCGCGTCTATGGTTCCAAGTTTATGCCTGGCGTGATCGGGGACTAGTCCAGGATTTGGTCGAACGGTCGGCTGCTGCCGGTTATGAGGCGATCGTTCTCACCGTTGATACACCAATGTTGGGACAGCGGGAGCGTGATTTACGGCGGGGGTTCACTTTGCCACCTCAGATTGGGCCTGGCACGTTTCTTGATGGAATGCTGCATCCGCGCTGGACTTGGAGGTTCCTACGTTCAGATCCCATTCGCTTTTCGAGCGCGGTTGGGGCTGGTGTCGGTGACGGTTCGGACGCTGTTTCTTTGGCCAGCTACGTTGAAGAGCAGTTCGATCCAGGTCTTTCGTGGCGGGATGTTGAATGGCTCCGATCCGTTTGGGAAGGTCCGATCGTATTGAAAGGTGTCCAGAGTGTCGCTGACGCTCGTCTAGCGGCCGACTCTGGAGTTTCAGCCGTGGCTCTATCGAATCATGGTGGCCGGCAGCTTGATGGTGCCCCAGCTCCGTTCGGCTTACTACCCGAAGTTGTTGCAGCCGTGGGTCACCGTCTTGAGATTATTTGTGATGGGGGTGTGCGAAGGGGGAGCGATATTGTGAAGGCATGTGCTTTGGGGGCTTCCGCCGTCATGGCAGGTCGCCCTCACTTGTATGGTCTAGGCGCTGCTGGGGAGTCGGGCGTAGATCGTATGTTCGAATTTATGCACTCCGGCATGATTCGTACCATGGCACTTTGTGGTGCTGAAACTGTTGGGGACCTTGATCCGACTCTTATTGTTCTTCCCGATGGGTAGTCGTCGATATTAGGTTTGTTAAAGGAGGACTTAGGAAGGAGCACTTGACGCAAATAGTGAATTTTTCTAACTCTAGGTAGCAGGGCTTTCATTTCGGCTAGAGCTGACTATCCGATTCATCTTTTGAGAAAGATCTTTACCCGGCCCAACTGTGACATTTCCAGGGTTTTTATTTGGTGGACCGTATATGCAATAAAGGAATTACCGTGGAGCTGTGATTGATCGACGTTGCCCCGTCCAGGGCACCTCAGGGGCACCGCGCATTGGGCCCTGTGTTGTTTCTCGGGTAGCGTCGAAATGTCCAGTCTCATTGGTGGACAGGATGTGCGGATGTGAGGATCCTTCCTTGTCAACGAAAACACCGATTCGGCTTATTGCGGCGTAGTCGGTGCGAAATGATGCTTTAGGATTTCCCGAAACGTTGGCCAGAATAGCTCGGACCGTACCACCGTGCCCTGATACGAGGACCTTGTTTCCAGGAGCACGTTCGTAAAGTTTTTGCCAAGCTACATTGATCCGCTCATAAAATGTTTCAGGGGTATCCCAGCCGACGTCGGCGAAGTTCCCTGCAACGATCTGATCCCACAGGGCCTTACCTTCAGATTGAAGTATTTCAGTGGGATAGTAGGAATGACAGAACCGGTCAATTTCGTCAAGCTCGTCGACGATTTCTGGAGTCAATCCGCGTTCATCGCAGATCGCCTGGACTGTTTCCATGGCTCGACGTTTAGGACTAGTTATCACGTAGTCGATATCTTCATTGAGGAGCCAATCTGTGAGGCGAGCTGCCTGCCAAATACCGAGTTCATCCAGCCCAGGGTTGGCAATTTCTGGTGAGTTGATGACGACCTTCGGTCGGGCGTGACGAACGAGAATGAACTGCACAGTAGGCGATGGTACCGGAACGCTATGTGGACAGTGTCGGTTGTGCTTCGAGCACACCGGTGAGCATTGCAGTCAGGTTGTCGGTGTAGTCAGCCTCGTTCAATATGACAGTGCTTCCAGTGTCTATTTGTCGAGCGCGTTCGGCGAGCGATGAAGTCATTAGTTGCATCATGGCCACGAGCCGTTCTCGCCGAATAGTCTCTGCGAGGTGGGGAGGTCTGCGCTCTAGAATATCGAGTGCGCGGAAGAGTTTCTGATTCTCTGGGCCTATTTCAGCATCACGCCACATCGGAAACTGACTTGCTAGTTGAGCCACAATTCGAATGTAGTGGCGGCCCCGCCGCTTGGCCATGTGTCTGACCATAGGTCGGACTAGTGCCTCAAGAATTTCATGGGTTGACGACTCGGCGCTTAGTCCGAGTAAGAGCTCGCCGCGTTTCGAATCTATTAAGGAACCGTGTTCAGTGAGAATGTAATCCAAAACACCCTGTCGAGATTGGAAATGGTAAGTCAGTGCGGATGCATTTTTTTGCTCAGCTGCGGTAACGATTTCATTGATAGCAGCTTGCCATATGCCATCTTTCGCAAATAGACGTTCGGCCTCTTCAACTAAACGTATTCGTGTCGCGGTACTGTCGCGGGGCAATGGTCTAGGCAGGTTATCTTAGTGATAGGAGTGCCGAAGAGGGCAAGATTTTGACCTCGATATCGTCAGGAAGTGGGTGCTGAAAACTAGGGAATTTACGTTCAGATTTTGCACGGTAGCGATCAGTAGAGTGAATACGGTCTCGGTCGTATTCCGGGATTACGTGATCGCCGAATAATTCGATCATCTCGAGATGCTGTTCGTGACTCATTCCTTCGACGGGTAGTCCAAAAACCACCTGGTCGCAACCGACCTCCTGGTATCTGATGATCTGTTCACAGACCTCTTCAGGGTTTCCACAGAGCATGTAGCCACCTTCGATAGCTGAATCAAGTAAATCGTCAGTCCAATCAGGGTTGAAGGGCGCGTCAGGCCAAGTGATTGCATCTGGCGATTTAGGCATTGTGTCGTGATACATGTTCACCATTGTTACTAGGTAACCACGTCCCTTTGATTTAGCTATTCGCCTTGCCTCTTCTCGATCTTCTAGACAGATACACGAATTGGTCATCATCACATTGTTATTTTTAAACTGACCAATTTGTTCAATTGGGTCTTCGATAGCTTCTTTATAGGCCTCCACTCGGCCTTTCAAATTATGAATTGGTTCAAAATTAAAGGCAATTGCACCAATGCCTAGGGACCCTGCTTTGGCAAATGTTGGTGGGTTGCCGCATGCTACCCAAAGAGGGGGGTGTCCCTTCCCGTAGGGCTTTGGAAGAATATTGTGAGGTGTCGGAACTGAGAAGAACTCGCCTGTGAAGTCGTAATCTTTTTGTTCCCACATGCGTGGTATTTCACGTATCACTTCGTCCCATTGAGCTTTTGTTTCACTGGGGTTGGTGATATCGAAAGTACGGAGTTCGTGGCTTCCGGCGCCACGACCTGTTCCGAATTCGAATCGACGATTTGTGACGTGATCCAACATTGCTGCCCGTTCCGCGATTCGGACCGGATGTTCTTTCCGAGTGGGAAGACTTGTAATGGCAGAACCCACGTGTATGTAGTTGGTTTGGGCTGCCACCCAGCCCATTAGGGGAGATGGCGCGGACATATGGCTGTACTCGGTAAGGCCGTGGTGCTCTCCGAACCAGAGGTATTTCCAGTTATGTTTGTCAGCGAGCACACCGAACTCAGCTTCACGCATAAGTTCGAAATGTTCACTCTCACTGTCGTGGGCTGCCGGACCGGGCGTGTATCCATTGCTGAAAATGCCGAACTCCATCTGGCCTCCAGGGTCGCGGAAAGGTACTAATAGAAAGCATTACTATTAATGTTTAGTATAGGCAGTCAAGCTTCGAAATAGATTTCGCGGGTTACCGTCAAGTGGTGGTTACGGATCAACATCCGCTTTGGGGGGTTCACCTTTCCGAGGGAATGGTATTCGACCCTCTGGATAAAGGAACGCTTGTTAAAGCCTGGTCAGAGTGTCTTTCCACCGATCTCGATAGGCCCCTTTTGTATGCCGAGGGTCGCTGGATTACTAGGGGTTCATTTTTACAACAAACGGAAGTGATAGCTAGCCGGCTTTCTGCGGCCGGTATGAATTCCCTGGATCGAGTACTTCTGTCTGGTCCATCCTCACTTGAGTTAGCTGTTGCCTATGTTGCCTGCCTCAGATTGGGTCTGACTGTCGTGCCTGTAAATGCTTCATATACCCGAACTGAATTGACGCACCTCGTTAAGGATTGTCGTCCCGCTGCAGCGATTGTTGACCAGGAGGAATGGATAGATCTATTGCCGGAGCTGAATCCAGGTCTCGTCGTGACCGACACTTCCGTGGATCTTCCCGATGGTCAGAATGTTCTTCTTGATCAGGTAGGACCAGAAGCCCCGGCTTTACTGGTTTACACATCGGGTACAACTGGCACCCCGAAAGGGGCTCTTTTGACACAGGCTAATCTTTTAGCTAGTGCCCAGTCGGTCTGTTTTGCCTGGCGATGGACTGCAGATGATCGGTTACTTCTCTGTTTGCCGCTTTTCCATATACATGGACTTGGGGTGGGTCTTCATGGCACGTTACTTGTTGGAGGTTCTGCCATACTTCAGGCTGGTTTTGAGCCAGACCTAGTTATGGACGGTCTTGCTGAGATGAGCTGCACCATGTTTTTTGGAGTGCCGACGATGTTCCACCGCCTAGCTGATCATTATCGTTCCTCCGAATTGAGACGACTGCGTCTCTGTGTTTCTGGCTCAGCACCGCTGCCGGTGACACTTCACAACCGTTTGGCGAAAATTGGAGTCAATGTATTAGAGCGGTATGGAATGACCGAGACCGTCATGCTTGTGTCTAATCCGTATTCTGGAGAACGCCGGGCAGGTACGGTAGGTTTCCCACTTCCGGGTGTTCATCTTCGTTTCGATCCTATTGGCGAGATCCAGGTTCGCGGGCCCAATGTATTCTCGGGTTATTGGGAAAATAAAGAAGCTACAGCGTCTGTGTTTATTGATGACTTAGAAGGTCAGACATGGTTTCGGACCGGTGATCTCGGTAGTGCCGATGCCGAAGGAAGGATCTCCATCAATGGTCGTTTGAAGGAGGTCGTTATTACAGGTGGTCTCAATGTTTTCCCCGGAGAGGTTGATGATGTAATTGCCACACATCCATCTGTAGCAGAGGTGGCTGTTGCTGGTGTGCCTTCGGAAGAATGGGGTGAAGAGCTTGTGGCGTACGTAGTAGTTGTGAGTGGTTCCGAGTGCCCTACGGTTGGTGAGATCAGAGAATTTGCCCGGCACAGACTTGCCTCGTACAAACTTCCCCGACGCGTCATATCTCTCAGTACTTTGCCTCGGAGTCCGCTGGGCAAGGTTCTTCGGCATAAGTTACGCGAGACTGTTAGCGATGGTTAAGAGCGATCCCCACAGAGTTGACTTCCATTTCGATGTGATTTGCCCTTGGGCATACCAGACCTCTTGCTGGATGCGCGAGGTTCGCGATGCTCTAGGACTTGAGGTTGATTGGCGTTTCTTTAGCCTCGAGGAGGTCAACCACGTCGAAGGTAAGAAACATCCTTGGGAGCGCGAGTGGTCTTATGGTTGGTCGATGATGAGGATCGGCGCTTTTCTCAAGCGTGAGAAGCCTGAACTTAACGATGCCTGGTATATGAAGGCTGGGACGGCACTACACATTGAAGGCCGTAAGCCCCATGACCCCGCTGTAGCTCGCGCACTTCTCTCCGAGATGGATTTAGATCCGAAGATCGTGGATAAGGCACTCGCCGACGAGACCACACATGACGATGTGTGGGTCGATCACGAACGGGTTATTGCTCTTGGTGGCTGGGGTGTACCAACCCTCGTTTTTCCGGGGGCAGATGTCGATGAATCACTCAAACTCTTTGGTCCTGTACTAATCGATCCACCTACCGGAGCGGCAGCGCTTCGCCTTTGGGATCTTATGGTCGGCTGGTTGGAATTTCCGCACCTTTATGAGGTGCAGCGTCCTAAGACGGCGAATGATTTAACCGCGGTGGCTGAGATCTTCCGTCCTTACTTTGAGGCTCGCGATTGGAATGCTGTCGCTAATCCAACACCTTGATCGGAGCAGCAATGGAACTTGACCGCGCACGTATCTTGATGGGCCTCAGAGAGGTGTGGAGTTTCTGGGATGCTTTTGCTGATCAGATATCCGTCGCTGACTGGAGCTCGCCCAGCCGGTGCCCAGGTTGGACGATCCAAGATAATTTAGCTCATATCATCGGTACCGAGCTCATGCTCGATGGACAGCCCAGCCCAGATCTTGAGGTGAATGGCGATCACATAAAGCACCCGATTGGCGCTGCCAACGAGAAGTGGGTCGAATCGTTCCGATCAGTCTCGGGTGCTGAAGTACTCGATATTTTTCGACAGATTTCTTCGAAACGCCTTACTGATCTAGATGCCATGTCCAATGACGAGTTTCTTGCTGTGGGCTGGACACCAGTTGGCGAAGCTCCCTATGCCCGATTTATGCACATTCGGGTATACGACGCTTGGCTTCATCTTCAGGATTGTCGAGAGCCTTTAAATATCCCGGGAAACGAATTTGGACTCGCGGCAGAGATATCGATTGATGAGATTGCTACTGCCATGGGCTATATCATCGGTAAGAAAGGCAGCGCTCCTGATGGTAGTCGTGTTGAGATCACTCTGACTGGCCCCGTTGAACGAGTGTTGCGGGTAGAGGTCGACGGGAGGGCAGCAGTGGTTGAAAAATTGGATGGCGATCCGACCGTCGAACTGTCCATGTCGTCGACGGATTTCACGGCCCTCACAGGCGGCCGTACCGATCCGATTTCCTACCTCGAAGCTAGGCGGGTAACGCTCGGCGGTGATGAGCAACTTGCCCGCAAGTTACTAGAGAACCTAGCGTTTACGATTTGAATCCGGCGTAGTCTTTTGGGATGTCTTTATATTCTAGATATCTCACGATCCCTGGAGCTGATGAAGCACTTAAGGGTCGTGACGCACCTATGCCGATCCAGGATATTCATGTAGTCAACGGTCGGGCTATTGCTCCGCCTTATCCCGAGGGATTCTCGATTCTAGTAGTGGGGATGGGCTGCTTCTGGGGTGCTGAACGCTGTTTCTGGGAGATACCCGGAGTTTGGACGACCGCTGTTGGTTACTCGGGAGGTCACACTCCTAATCCCACTTACGAGGAGGTGTGTACAGGTCTTACAGGACACAACGAGGTTGTACTGGTCGTATTTGATCCTGGGGTGGTAAAGCTCGAAGAGATACTTGGAGTGTTTTGGGGCAACCATGATCCCACACAAGGTATGCGTCAGGGAAATGACATTGGGACCCAGTACCGCTCAGAGATCTACGTTCTCAGCGACGCTCAGCGGGTTGTTGCTGAAGCTACCCGCGACGCCTTTACTCCGGTATTGGCTGCAGCCGGCTTTGGTTCGATTACTACGGAGATTCTGGACAGCGGTCCGTTCTATTTTGCCGAGGATTATCACCAACAGTATTTGGCTCGGAATCCGATGGGTTATTGTGGTCTCGGTGGCACCGGACTTACCTGTCCGACGGAGATTTTGAGCTGATATATGATCAGTCCAAGAGTTCGGAAGCGATGAGGTCTTCTAGGTAGGTTTCGTCGTACCAGTTCAGCTGCCAGGACTTTGCCCGTCGGAAGTAGAGCTGGGCGTCACACTCGATGGTAAAGCCCAGTCCGCCGTGAATCTGGATTGTCGTTGCGGTGACATCCCGGCAGGTCTGAGTCGCGAAGAGCTTGGCCATGGGCGCCAGTGTTGCGATGCTCCGTCCCTGATCGCGTGCCCAGGCAGCCTGATGGACCAGGACCCGACCGCCGTCGATGGCAGTGATTCCGTCCGCCAGGTAGTGGCTTATCGACTGAAACGCACCGATTGCTTTGTCGAACTGGTGGCGTACCTTTGCGTATTCGGTGGCGAGCGTATGGGAGGCTTCGGCAGCGCCGATGGCCTGGGCAGCGACGAGCACCAAGGCATCGAGCATGGCGGCGTGCCAGGTTTTCCAGCCCGTGCCGGGAGCACCGATACGTTCGGCGGCGGATACCCGGACTCCGTCGAAATCCACCAGGTACTGCGTGTCGGAGGCGACTGTGAGCTGCTGGGTGAGAGTGATGCCGTCGGTGGCGGGGTCCACGAGGAACAGGCTGATGCCGTCAGGTTCGAGTGCAGACACGATGAGCCGGGAGGCGGACGAGGCGAAGGCCACGTGGCATTTGGTGCCGGTCAGTACGATGTCGTCACCGTCGGGGGTGGCCTCGATTTGGATTCCTAACGGTCCTGTACCGTTGTCAGGTTCGAGGAAGGCCGGTGTAAGGATTACCTCGCCGGTAGCGATGAGGGGTAGCCACTCGGCCTGCTGGTCAGCGGAGCCGCCGGCCTGTAGAACGCCAGCCGACACCACCGACGACACGAAGTGGGGTGATGGCACGAGGCTACGGCCCAGTTCCTCGTAGACGATGGCGGCGTCGAGGAGCCCCATCGCTGAACCACCATACTGCTCTGGGATCATTAGCCCCGTGAGGCCCATATCAACGAGTTGTTTCCAGAAGTCGTCGTTGAAGCCTCGAGGATCATTCTCGAGTACTCGCACCAATTTGGTGGCATCGGAGCACAGGTCGGCTATGGCGTCGCGGAGCATTTCTTGCTCTTCGGTGAGTTCGAGGTCCATCAGACTCCGTTTCCGCCGTCCGGGTGCCAATTGTTGCCGCTGCGATCCCAGGGGTTGTCGTCGTCGTGGACCGGGAGTGCTACCCGGACGACACAAGTAGTCGTGGTTACGTCGCCGACCATGAGGGTCACGTCGAGGTCCACCCAACCGCAACCTGTGGCGTCGGTCTCGGTTCCGGTGACGGTACCCCTGAAGACCATGAGGTCACCGGGGAACACAGAGGTGTTCATGTGGAAGGTCATGCGTCCCAGGCGTCCGGTTGGGCCAGTCCAGTCGGTGATATAACGCTCAAACCATGCTGCTTGATTTGGGGTATTTAGGAAGATGTCTTTCGTGCCGTTACGTTCGATGGCAAAATTTTTGTCGTGGTGCATAGGGCGCCAATCTCGGGAGGCGAGGGCGCCTAGTACTACGGTCGTGGCGGTTACATTGATTCCGAGTTCGGGGAGTGTGTCGCCGACCGTCACATCGTTGTGAATCAGGATTGTGCTCACGACGGCTCTCGTTGGTAGCCGAAGGCTGTGTAGGATTCGACGCCGAGTAGGGCATCGTTCTGGTTCAGATACTCAACGTCGATTACCCAGAAGCGACCGCGTCCTAGCTTCGTGGTTTTGGGGTCGCTGACAGACCGCAGGACCTGCCGGGATCGAACCCGGTCGCCGATTCGTACTGGGTCATGGAAGGTCATCGTATTCGATGAAATGATCGCCTCGGGAAGGTCTAATTCTTTTTTGAGATCGAAGTGGGACTTTAGGGGAACGGCCGGCTCGGTAAGAGCAGGCGACCAGTGGTGTGGGCGAAACCAAACCGAGAGCATTGTCGGCGGAGCTATGGGCCCGTCTGTGAGTTCGGTGGCAATATCGTCGTTCCAGAAAAGAGGGTTGCCGTTTTCGGTGGCGGCACAGGTGGTCCAGATGTAGCTGTGTTCTACCGGGAAGCCGCCTTCTTCCTCGTATTGAAATTGTCCGAGCTTGGTCAGGACTTCGGCGGGGATTTCGGCGAGTTCTTTGCTATTCATGCGATCGCTCCCTCTGCTCGCCAGGTAGCCAGTGTCTCGGCGTCGATGCCGACCGAGGTGAGAACCTCATCGGTATCGGGTCGTGCTAAGTCGGGAACGGCGAGTGTAGTAGCATCGACCTGTCCGGCTAGCAGAGCTGCTACTTGATTTAGGGTTCCCACCGACGGGTGGATGACTTCGACGAACGAGTTTCGTGCGCCGAACTGCTCGTCGGACACGACTCCAGGAATGTCGAGTACCGCCGACACACAGGTATCGGCTGGTCCCAGTTCGGCGGTCCATTCGTCGCGGGTGCGAGTGGCGAAGGCGGCGGCGAAATCGGCTCGCATGGAGTCGATGGCCTCGTCATCGTACTGGTGGTTCACCCACTGCTCGCATTCTAGTGCCCGGCATAGGTTGGCGAAGAAGTGGGGTTCGATGGCGCCTACGGCTAGCCAGCCGCCTTCGGACGTCTCGTAGAGGTCGTACCAGGCGTAACGGCCGGTGAGCAGGCCGTGACGAGGACCGGGTTCGACCTTTTCTGCCAGGTACTCGTCGACCGTTAGGGACATGAGTGACAGTAAGCCGTCGGCGATCGAGACGTCGAGGTGGGTACCCTCTCCGGTGTTGGACCGGGCTACCAGTGCAGCGCAGACAGCCGCCACGGCTTGGAGGCCTCCGCCGGCAGAGTCGGCGATTGTGGCGCCAGGCAGCACGGGTGCATTACGTTCGTCGCGGCCCGAACAGTGCAGGTAGCCACTTATGGCAAGGTAGTTTATGTCGTGGCCAGCCCAGCTGGCCCGGGGTCCGGTCTGGCCGAAGCCGGTCGTCGAACACAGGATGATGCCAGGGTTGGTTTCCTTCAGATCTTCGTAGCCGATGCCTATCCGGTCTATCACTCCGGGCCGGAAGCTTTCGATTACGACGTCAGCGCTGGCGACGAGGCGCAGGAAGGCTAAGCGGCCGGTATCGGACTTGAGGTCTATCATCACTCGGCGCATTCCGCGGTGGGCGCCGTAGGCATAGGTGGGTGGCGTGATCCGTACAGTGTCGTCGGCTGGCACTGGCCCGACCTTAATCACGTCTGCACCCCAATCGGCTAGCCAGCGCGACGTCCGTGCTGCCGGACCTACGGAGGCAAGGTCGAGCACCGTTATTCCCTTGAGTGGTGGTCGGTCAGGCACGGTCGCTCCTAGAAGTTCTTCGGGAGGCCTAGACCTCTTCGGGTTATGATATTCTTCTGGATTTCTGAGGTGCCGCCGCCGATGGTGTCTAGCACGGTGTAGCGGTAGGTCGACTCGGCTCGACCTTCCATGGGGGCATCTTTGGTGCCGACCCGCAGTTGGGTGCCAGGGCCGCCGAGGTCCATTGAGGCATCGGCGAGAATCTTTGAGAACTCCGTCGTAAATAGCTTGTATTCCGACGACTCGACGGTTGGCGGAGGGCCGCCACCCTGCTCGGCCTTCACTGAAGCGTTGACCACTCGCAGGCCCAGGCAGCGCGCCACTTCGGCGCTGGTAGCCAGGTGGGCGATGCGAGAGCGCACCCGGGGGTCGTTCCTGAGTGGTTGTCCGTCACGAGAGGCGGTGCGGACGTGATCGAGAAGTAGGTCGAGTCGCTGCTGGATCGGTGAAAATGTGAACATCGTAAAGCGTTCGATATCGAGGGCCTCGGAGATGTATTGGAAGCCGTGGTTCAACTCGCCGACCACGTACTCGTCGGGTACGAACACGTCGTCGAAGAAGACATCGTTGGTGATCTCGTCTCCCATCGTCATGATTCCCTGAACGGTGATGCCCGGGTGGTCGAGTGGGACGAGGAATAAAGTGATGCCGAAGTGTTTGGCGGCGTCCGGGTCAGTGCGAGCGCCGACCCAGTACCACTCGGCGAAGTGGGCTGAGGTGGTCCAGGTTTTTTGGCCGTTGAGGATCCAGCCGCCGCCGGTTTCGACGGCCTTAAGCTTCATGGAGGCGGCGTCGGAGCCGGCCTCGGGCTCACTGTAGCCGATGGCGAATTCGACCTCGTTGGCGAGGATTTTGGGAAGGAACTCCTCCTTAAGGATTTCGGAGCCATGGGCGATGAGGGTCTTACCGATGATGCCGACGCCTTTGCCGATCTGAGGTCCACCACGGGCTGCAAGCGCTTCGTTGAGTAGATACTCATAGACACCCTCACCTTCTTGGCCACCGTATTCCTTTGGCCAGGTGATACCCAGCCAGCCCTGTTCGCCGATTTTTTTCATAAGGGCCCGGCGCTTGGGCGTGTCGACGATTTGGGCCATGTTCTCCCGGGTGGGGTCGAACACCTCTGGGTCGTCGTTGGCGTCGAGGAAGATCTCGACCTCGTCGAGGAAGGCCTGCTGTTCGGGGGAGAAGTCAAAGTTCATGGTGGTTGGGGTGGTTCAGGAAATCTGACGGTGTGTCAGAAAACAACTCTAGCCCCGCCGGTTGCCAGGCCACCAATGGGTCAGTCGGTGATGACACCTTCGACTCGGAGTCGGGCCAACTCATCGGCGTCGATTCCTAGTTCGGTCATGAGAATCTCGGCGGTGTGCTCGCCCACCCACGGCACCCGGGTCTCGGGGCCTTCGGCCACCCTAGACATTTTGAGCGGGTTTCCGGGGACGAGGATTGGTGGTTCCATTCCGCCGGTACGGGGCATGGCGATCACCATGTTACGGGCCTCGAGGTGTGGGTCATTCACCACTTCCTTTGAATTATAGGAGGGCCCTGCTACCAAGTTTTCGGCGGCTAGGGCCTCTGCTATGTCGATGCGATTACGTCCATCGACCCACCTTTCCATGGCTGGAAGGATTACGTCCTCTAGGTGCAAGTCCCAACCCGTGCGGTCAGCAAACCGGGGATCGTTTTTCCATTCGGGGCAGCCGATCAGATCAGCCAAGCGCTCGAACTGCTGCTCACGTACGAATTGGAGTACGACATAGCCGTCGCTGCAGCGTACTGGTGTGATCACGAAGGGTGCCGGAACTGGATTGTGTGATATACCAAGCGATTGGAAGTTCATGACCAGATCTGTGAGCGCTACGGTTGTGTCAAACATGGCGAGGTCTATGTACTGGCCGAGGCCTGTAGTTTCGCGGTGACGGAGTGCGGAGAGGATACCGATCGTGGCGAATAGGCCGGCTGTGATATCAGCTACGGCACCCATCGGGTTAACCCGTGGCGGGCCGTCGGCAGGTTGCATGTAGTCGTAGATGCCTGACATGGCTTCGACAATTGAGTTGTAGGCGGGCCATTCCTGGTAGGGCGAGTTGCCGGTATTGCCGAAACCTGAGATCGATAGGACCACGGCACCTGGATGAGTGGAGGCGATTTTGTCGTAGCCGAGGCCGAACTTCGCCATCGTTTTTGGCTTGAGATTGTCGGCGATGACATCGAATCGCGGTACAAGTTGTAGAAATAGATCGCATCCGACTTCGTTGCGCAGGTCAAGACCTAGGCTGCGCTTGTTGAAATTGTTGCGCAGAAAAGTGGCACCAACTTCGCGGCCATCAGGGTCGGCCATTGCCGGTGTGGAGCCACGGCCTGACTCACCGCGAACCGGGTGTTCAACCTTAACTACTTCTGCGCCGAGTCGGGCAAGTAACTGTGTAGCGAAGGGGAGCGACTGCATCTGCTCGACGGCGAGGATCCGCACGTCGTTGAGTGGTTTGCCGTGGGGGAGTGCGTCAGGGTTTCCTATATCGCCGAGCTGCATGTCCTCTCCTAAAGTACTAGTAGTACGTACTGTGCCGAGCGTCCGCGATTACCCTAGGCTGGAATCTGACGGACCGTCAGATCCTGGCGTTGGGGATGGGAAATGATTGAAACTAGGGGGATTCTTTCCTACGGCGTCTACGTGCCGTATTACCGCCTAGATCGGGCGGCGATCTCGCAGGTTATGGGTTCGGGAGGTGGTCGGGGTTGGCGCTCTGTAGCATCGTTTGACCAGGACACAACCACCATGGGTGTTGAAGCTGCCCGTCTTGCACTGGCCACAACGGATCAGGTCCCAGAAGCTCTCTGGTTCTCTACGGTCGCCCCGGCGTATGTTGATAAGACGAATGCCACCACGATTCATGCGGCACTTCGACTCGATAAAGCAGTATCAGCCCTTGATTTCGGCGGCGCTGTCCGGTCGGCTGCCGGTTCTCTTCGGGCTGCTATTAGTGGGTCTCAACGTACTCTCGTTGTGTCTTCCGATCTACGCGTTGGGTTTCCTACCTCAGTTCATGAATCAGTTGGCGGTGATGCTGCTGCTGCGATTCTCACTGGGTCCGCTACCGACGGGCCTCTTCTGGCCGAATATCTTGGTGGTTCTTCCGCTACGGCCGAATTTATCGACCATTGGCGTATACCGGGTGACTCCATTTCCCGAACCTGGGAGGATTCTTTTACCGAACAGGCTTATGGACTGCTTATTGAGCAGGCTTGGGAGGATGGACTCGCCGACAGCGGTCTTGCTAAAAAGGATGTAGACACTGCTGTCATCGCCGGACTGAACGGTCGTGCAGTCGAGCGACTTGGGGACAGACTCGGTGTGGTTATCGCCGATGATCTCCTTGACACGATTGGCAATAGTGGTGCAGCGCACTCGGGGTTACTCCTGTCTCATACCCTTGACGGTGCCGAAGGGGGGCAGGTGATTGCTCTTGTAGTCCTCGCTGATGGGGTGGAGGTATTGATTTTTCGGACTACTGATGCCTTGGCCACTGGACGCCCGGTGTGCAAGGTTGCTACCGAGGCTGGCAATTGGGCCGAGGTCGCTTATTCCACGTACCTCGTATGGCGAGGTTTACTTGAGATCGAGCAGCCCAGACGACCGCCTCCCGGTCGCCCATCGGCCCCCGCCGCTCTTCGAAATAGCGACTGGAAGTACGGTTTTGTCGGTTCTAGGGATGTCACTACTGGCACCACACACCTGCCACCTACCCGGGCTGGTATCGGAAGCAGCGCTGTCGACAAAATGGAACCCCTTCCTATGGCCGATGCAGAAGGCACTATTGCCACGTTCACCGTCGATCGGCTGGCTTATTCGCCTAGTCCGCCTGTTGTTTTTGCCGTGGTCGATTTCGATGGCGGTGGTCGTATTCCGATTGAGCTCACTGATATCGATCCGACGGAGGTCGCCGTTGGGGATCGGGTCGTTATGACCTTCCGCCGGTTCCACACTGCTGATGGCATTCATAACTATTTCTGGAAGGCCCGTCCCGTTCGGGGCTGAAGATACAAGTCATGGCTTCGCGCGGAATCTGCGACCAGGTTGCGATTGTTGGTATGGGCTGTACCCCTTTTCGAGAGCATTGGGATAAATCGCTCGATGATTTACTGATCGACGCCGCAGATCTGGCTTGCCGCTCAGCGGGTATCACGAAGGAAAACCTTGACGCTTACTGGTTTGGCACTTCCCAGTCGGCCGCTTCCGGTATCTCCTTAGCTACACCACTTCGCCTATCTGGCAAGCCTGTTACTCGCGTTGAGAACTACTGCGCGACGGGCTCTGAGGCGCTTCGTCAAGCTTGCTATGGGGTGGCATCCGGTGCTTACGATTCGGCAATGGCCATCGGCGCAGAGAAGGTCAAGGACAGCGGCTACCAAGGCCTCAATGCCTTCCCTATTCCTAATGACGGTACGAATCGGACACTTACCGCTGCTGCTATGTTCAGTCTTATTCTGCCCGCCTATGCCAAGCGATACGCAGTAGACGAGGAAGAACTACGCCGAGTTGTGGCTCGTATTGCTGAGAAGAATCACTACAACGGTGCCCGTAACCAGTTGGCTCAGTTTCAGCGAGAGATTTCGGCAGACACCATTTGTAAGATGCCCCCCGTCGCTGGTGGTCTTTCGGTGTTTGATTGCGCAGGTGTGGCAGACGGTGCCGCTGCTGCAATTGTGGTCCGTGCCGAAGATGCTCTCCGGTACGACGATACACCCCTTTACATTAAGGCTCTCTCGCTAGTTGCCGGCGATGGTAGCGGCCTTGTCGACCCAGACTATGACTTTACGACCTTTCCCGAATGTGCCGCGGCTGCTACCGACGCCTACTCCCAGGCCGGTATTACTGAACCACGATTCGAATTGGCGCTTGCCGAAGTGCATGACTGCTTTACACCTAGTGAGCTGATCCTCATGGAAGACCTGGGTTTTAGTGAACCTGGTACAGGGTGGAGTGACGTTCTTAGTGGGACCTTCGACCTTGATGGGGACCTACCTGTTAATACCGATGGTGGGCTTAAAAGCTTTGGTCATCCTGTCGGAGCCACTGGCTTGAGAATGTACTATGAAGCCTGGATTCAACTTCGTGATCAGGCCCCTGAACGGCGGCGTGTGGACTGCCGTGGCCGTACCAAGGCATTGATCCACAATCTTGGTGGTTACCCGGGAGAAATGGTTTCCTTTGTGGGTATTGTCGGGACTGAATTGGGCTGAAGATTCTCGTTCGTGTCCGGCTAATTATCAGGGCCCCATAGATGACCACGCCTCCAGCAAAGTTTCTTCGCCGAACCATTCGAGTTCTCCGCGACCCCGACCCCACATGAACAAAATAAGATCTGAAGCTGATCCGCGTGCTGCTGCGTCGCCTTTGGCGTGTTCGTTTTTCGCTATGAGGTTACCTTTGGTGTCAGTGGTGAGGAGCCATTCACCGTCTCCGTCGGTCTGATGGAGGTGAAGTGACCCGGCTGGAAATATTCTGGAATTGTCTCTCAGCGAGTAGCGTAAAGCGACGTCGATGAATTCGCAGATGCCATCGACGGCTAGGTTACTTTCGATTGGGTTGGTGAAACCTATGGCTTCTTGGGCATCCCAAAGGTGGATGGAGGTCTCGTGAGCAAGTCTTCGAGCAAACCAAGAGACTTGGCGGTCCATGGTCCAGTTCCATGCGGGGGTTTCAGGCTCAGTAGATCGAATTAGTTTAATCGCACGTTCCAACAGGTCAGAGGCTGGTTCTTCGGGATCGCCTAATGGCTTAGTTAGCGTCTCGGGATTTTGGGCTTCAACTTGAGCCACAAAGAAGTTCCAAACATCGACCAGGTGTTGGACCAAATCGGTATTGTGCCAGTCCGGGCATGCCGATAACTGGGCAGTTGGTGCAGTCGCACAGGCAGTCAGCAAGGCGTGTCCATCGGAGAGGGCATGATCTAGGTAAGTGTTGTGATCAAGTCGAGTTTCCATCTTAAAGAGTTTGCTCCCTGCTGATAACTTAGTTGTGATCGGGGTCGGGTCGATCTTGTTCACGGAGAAACGCTTCGAATTCAGCTGCCAGATCGTCGCCACTCGGCATCAGATCTTCCGACTCGTCGGCTTCAGTCTCCAGGCGACGAACATAGGCTGCGATTTCGGTATCTCCTTTGACTGCCGAATCAACATGTCGTTGCCACTCCGCGGATGGTGTATCAAGATCTGTATATCCGGTTTGGACGCCTGTGACCTGCTCGAAGCGTCGAAGAAGAGCTCTTGTAGCTTTTGGGTTAGGTGTGTCAGGGACGTAGTGGGGAACTGAGACTCGGAGCGAAATCACCGGAATGTTGGACTGATCTAGAACATGGTGTAGTACACCGATTAAGCCGGTTGGCCCCTGGTAGGAAGGTCTATCTAGGCCTAATCGTTCGGCTAGGTGAAGATTGGTTGTACTAGCTATCACTCCCAAGGGTCGTGTATGCGGAGCCATGCCGGCCATAGCCCCCAATGTGACTACCGACTCGGCACCTGTTTGTTGTACGACCTCGACAAGAGTTTCTGCAAAGGTATGCCATCGTAAATGCGGTTCGACGCCAGACATAAGAACTAGATCTCGATTTTGTGGTTCTTTCGAGATTAGTATCTCATTGGCAGGCCAGTGGAGTTTCCGTCTCTTTTGCTTGTCGAATGCCACGACTGGCCGTTCCTGGGTGAAGTCGTAAAAGGTTTCTGGATCTACATCTCCTTCAACAGTTGCCCCAAAGCGATCGGCCATCCAGTTGATAGCTGCAGTTGCCGAACCGGAGGCGTCAAACAATCCGCGATAAGCAACTGCCATTACTGGGCGGTCCAGCCCGGTTGAGAAGTGGTTATTTTCTCGCCATCGCAACTCCTCCATGGCTACAGACTCGCGCAGGATCTTCTTAAACCTTTACCCGGGCACCAATCTAATGGTTGGGGCGTGTCACTATTTCTCAATGGGATCTTCGGGCACGGTTTTCTCAGGGAAAGTATCAGGTACTGGTCGATGGACCCTTTTCGCTGGTGTTTATGGGATCTATTTCTCTTTTGGTGTAGTTGCAGGTTCGATTCCCCCCTTGGTGGGTGATATCCGCGCAGATTTAGATATTAGTCGTGTGGCTATGGGTCTTGCTCTTGGAGCTTGGCAGCTGGTCTATATCGGGGCGGCGCCGCCGGCCGGCCGGTTGGTTGACAGATTTGGTGTCCGATGGGCGATCCTGACAGGAGGCTTAATCATTCTCCTTTCCGGTTTTCTAAGAGCACTAGCTGTTGACTCGTGGACACTTTGGGGAGCCATGGCCTTAATGGGCTTGGGCGGTCCGCTTGTTTCCGTTGGTACACCGCGCGCAGTCGCTCTCTGGTTTGAGGATCCCAGAGAACGTCGTATTGCGGTGGGTACCTACACGACTGCACCAGCACTTGGGGGAATATTCACACTCGTGTTCTCCAACTCTTTTTTAATGCCATTAACGGGTTCTTGGCGTTTGACGGTGATTCTTCAGTCCGGTTTGATGGTTGCGGCACTAATAATTTGGCTGTTGTTAACCGGTCGCACTAATGCGCCAATGGTCAGTAGTGAAGTAAACGTTTCTGCAGAATCCAGGGAATGGTTGAGTCTTCTCCAAGATCGACAGATGCGAATGGTGTTTGCCCTTGGCCTTGGTGTTTTTTTTATTATTCATGGGCTTAGTGGTTGGATGCCGGATCTGTTACACACCCATAGTGGATTCTCATCTATGGCAGCAGCCAATTGGGCTGCTGTTGGTACCTCAGTAGGTGTGTTAGCAGCACTTATATTGCCTGGACGAGCCGAGGGTCGAAGGCTTTCTGCTCTTCTGGTAGGACTCCTCGTTCTTGTTGCTGCATCATTACTCGTGGTGCTTGTTAGCCCGACTTTTGTAGACCCAATCCCTGTGGCACTCGCAGGCGCTCGAGGCTCCTTGGTTCCTCTGGTTGTAGTTATCCTCATGGAGTCCAAGACGGTAGGCCCGCACAATATGGGTTCTGCCTATGGTTTCTGGTTTGCTGTAGCACAGTTAGGAGGCGTTACAGGTCCGCTTGTTGTTGGTCGAGTGGCAGACTCAGACTATGGGTTTGGTGGAGCGTTAGTGGGCATGGCTTTTGTGTGTCTTCTCGTGGCCTTGTTAGCGTCGCGGTTGAGTGCTAGTGAGAGGGCCTCACTAGATTGGGATGAAGGAATAGCGGAGAAATCGCACCGGGAGTCAAATTGACCGAGTCCGACCCCACACAGGCCTATGCCGGCTTTGCAGGCAAAATCGGCCGAACGATGGCATCTTCAGAACCTTGGTGGCCTGAGCAGCCGACCGCCTCAGCAGGAGCCCCCAATGTGATCGTGATGTTGTGCGATGACTTAGGATTTGCAGATTTGGGTTGCTATGGATCTGAAATCCAAACACCCCACTTGGATCGTCTTGCTGAAGAGGGCCTTCGCTATACGAACTTTCACGTCAACCCGATGTGCTCACCGACTCGTGCATCACTTCTAACCGGCCTTAATCATCATTTGGCCGGACTTGCCACAGTGTGTCACCGTGATCCGGGTTTCCCGGGTCATGCAATGGAACTTCGCGAAAACGCGGTCACTATGGCTGAAGTTCTCCAGAACGCGGGGTGGGCTACGATGATGGTTGGGAAATGGCATCTTTGTAAAGATTCGAACTTAACAGAAGCCGGCCCTCGGCATAGTTGGCCTTGTCAGAAGGGTTTTGATCGTTTCTATGGGATTCTTGATGGTTTTACTAACTTCCATCAGCCGCACAGACTCTACGAGGATAATCATGTCGTCCAAGTCGATCAGTATCCCGAGGAATATTATTTCACCGATGACCTCACCGACAGAGCTGTTGACATGGTTAGGCAAGTTCGGTCGGGACATCCGAACAAGCCATGGTTCCTCTATTTCGCGCACGCGGCGGTCCATGCTCCGTTGCAAGTAAAGAATTCGGATGCCGAGAAGTACCGGGGTGATTATTTTGAAGGCTGGGATTGTCTGCGGCAGAGGCGATTCAAACGTCAGCAGCAACTAGGTGTGGTTCCTTCGGGGGTTGTCCTTCCACCCCGTAATACTGAGGAGCGCCACTCCGTCCAGGCTTGGGAAGATCTGAGTAATGAAGAGCGTGAACTATTCGCCCGATATCAAGAGATATACGCAGGAATGGTCGACAATGTGGATCAGAACTTCGGGCGCCTGCGTGCTGAGCTCGAAGCTATGGGCGAATGGGATAATACGGTTGTTCTGTTCACATCAGATAACGGTGCTTCGCGAGAAGGTCAAGAATGCGGAACTTCTTCCTATTTTCGGACCTTGATTGCAAATGCACGGGGGTCGAGTCCATTTGATGACCTAGCGGTGGATTTTGAACGGATAGGCATTATGGGTGGGCCACAGACACTGCCTCATTATCCGATGGGTTGGGCAATGGTGTCAGGTACACCATTCCGGTTGTACAAGATCAACACTCACCAAGGTGGCCATCAGGTTCCGTGTATTTTCTCGAAAGGTAAGGGGCTTCGTAATGGTGGTGAACTCCGAACTCAGTATCAGCATGTGACTGATCTACTGCCAACCATTCTTGATCTTGTTAACATTGACTTACCGACTACTAAGAATGGCCGTATCTTGCCAGTGCCTGCTGGGGCAAGTTTTCTGGAAAGCCTCAGTGATTGTGAGGCGCCTTCAACTCATACACAGCAGTACTATGAGCAATCAGGGCACCGTGGGTTCTATCGTGATGGCTGGTCGGCCGTTACCTGCCATGGGATGAGAGAGCCTTTTTCGGAAGATATTTGGGAGCTCCATCACCTCAGTGAGGATCCGACTGAAGTCTTGAACTTGGCATTTGAGCGTCCTGATTTGTTAGCTGAGCTCGAAGAGGCCTGGGAAACTGCTGCATGGGCTAATCAAGTGTTTCCGCTTGATGAAGGTAGTGGTATCAACTATATCCAGCGTCCGCCGTGGGAAGAAGTTTTGGCTGATCCGGTGACGCTTTTACCAGGAACGCCCACCTTAGAGAGGTTCCGATCTACCCAACTCATCATGTTTCGCTCGTTTGTTGTGGATGTTTCATTGACATTTAGTTCCTCTGATAACGGCGTCTTGGTTGCTCACGGAGATCAAGGAGGTGGCTACTCGCTCTATGTTGAAGATGGTCGGCTCTATTTTGCCTACAACGGATATGGAGTCATGACTCTGGTGGATGCTGGTGTTCTTCCTGCCGATACCTCGCAGATATCACTTGTTGTTGAGGCTCCTGGAGAAATGGTGGTTCATGCGGAAGTATGCATTGACCGGGAGGTTGCGGGTAGAGCTTTTGATCTACCGATGCTCACTGCCATGGCACCATTTGAGGGTATAGACGTTGGTGTGGATCGGCGCTCACCTGTTTTCTGGTCCATCTACGAGCGTCATGGAGTTTTTCCGTGGACGGGTAGCTTACACTCTGTGACCTATACACCAGGAAATTTCGCTCCTGATGCTGGATCTCGATGGCTCGATGTCCTACGCGCAAACGCTGAGCACTACGACTAGGAAAAATGATGGGGCCTGGGGAATTCGAACAACTCCTCTCTCCAGTGCATACCGCACTGTGCCTCGTTGAATGTCAGAATGGGATAATTGGCTCAGAGGCTACTTTCCCAGCGTTAGCTGAAGTCATGACTAAGCGCCTGCCAGATATTTCGACTTTGTTGACGGTCGCCCGAATTGCAGGTGTGACAGTTGTCCATGCGACGGCTGAGGTACTCCCAGGAAGGTGGGGAGCGAATAACAACGCACCAATTTTTGATATAGCTCGCCGTTCTAAGATACAACTCAAGATTGACACTATGGCGGCGAAACCCCTTCCAGAGTTTGGTCCTGAGCCAGGCGATATAGTCGTGCCGCGTTTTCGCGGTCTTTCTCCGTTTTCGGGAACCGAGTTGGTTCATCTGCTACACAATGAGGGTATCACTACAGTTGTTTTGGCTGGAGTTTCACTTAATGTGGCTATCCCTAATGCTGTTTTTGATTTAGTTAATACCGGTTTCCAGGTTGTAGTTGCGAGAGATTGCGTGGCCGGAACCCCGCCTTCCTATGGTGATCAGGTGCTTGAGAATTCGCTTCGATATGTGGCTACTCTCGTTGAGTCTGTTGATTTGCTTTCTGTTTGGAGACGGTAGTCGTCTGTTGCTCAAGATGATGTAGGCGTCGCTCTATTTTGCGGTAATTCGAGAGCCGTGTATCGCAAGTACGTACCAATTTGATGGTTGGGTTGTTGCTTGTTACCAAAGTGTGGCTACGTTCGTTCGACGATGGCAGCTTCAGGATCGTTAGATAATTATCCAAATACTGGGGAGTTCCCTTCGGATGGAGTGTCTATCCGATCTGCTGCGACAATGGTTTTGTTGGATGACAGACCTGATCTGCATGTTTTAGCTTTGCATCGAACGGAATTGTCCACGTTTGTTGCCGGCCACACCCTTTTCCCGGGTGGCTCACTTGAACCAGATGACCGAGCTTTTTTTTGGCGACTATGTGTGCGGGGTAGAAAGTTGGAGGATGTAGATAAATCTCTGGGTGTTGGACCAGGATCTGTCGCATTCTGGGTGGCTGCTATTCGTGAGACTCTCGAGGAGGTTGGCGTGGCTATAGGTTGTTCAGCCAGTCTTGTGCCGCATAGAGAAGATTTGGCTTCAGGTCGGTCACGACTTAGTGATCTTATTGACTTAGGAATCGGTCTAGATATTGAGGAAATCTATCCCGTGGCGCGTTGGGTCACCCCAATGGGTCAAGTCAAACGCTACGACACTCAGTTCTTTGTGACCCGGCTGCCAGTTGGGGCTGTTCCGGTCGCTGACGGGGTCGAAGCTGTTTCTCTTCAGTGGATTAGGCCAATCGATGCAATTGATCAATGGAAGGCTGGAGAACTCACAATGATCAGTCCAACTGTCTCGATTTTCCAACGTCTCAGTGGTTATAGAGATTCGGCTGAAGTTATTAGTGCGGTATCTGGTGCATCGAATGCTCTGAGAGAGCGGGTTCGGATTGTTGACGAGTCTCAGTCGTTGGTCCTGTTTCCTGAAGATCCTGACTACCTTGCCCAAGGTACGAGGGAGGCACTTGGATGGGTCTGGATGCCGCCATTTAAGCATTCCCTGCCGTGAACCGTAATGTTCTCGGTTATGGGAGGGGTTCAGGCCCGATAGTCCCGTAGATTTGGCGTTTGTGAGCACTCCTTCCTATGTCCCGGATCCGGCTATAAGAAGAACTGGGATGTTTTATCGGGGTCCTCGTCGTCAGCTTGGTTCGTGGATAGCGACTCGTCCGGGGGAGGTTGTCGGCATCGGTCAGATTGACAGCCAGCGTCTTGGAACCCCGGGTCCGGATCAGGGGTATGCCTTGTTCTTAGCGCGTTTTTTCCTGCCGCGCCTCCAGCTTGCCCCCAATGAACAAGTTGAAGACGTAGTTGCTGGATGTGTTGGCGTAGCTCTTAAACGGTCAGCGCTTTTTGGTCGTGCTCCGATTATGGCTGATTTAGAGATGGCGTTTACTTTGTTCGGTTTTCTTAGTGAATTACCTGTTGGTTTGTGGGCTGAAAAGCGTCAAAGCATGTTCTCTGGTGTTGCCCATCACCACGGCTATGCGGCTGCGCGGGAAATTGCTGACCTGGTTGGTGAAGATCTTTTGCGTTTGAATTCTGATGAAGTTTGTTCACAGGATCTGTTCACTTGAGACACGTGCAGTTGTTGACGTATTTCTGTTGCAGGACCTGAGGATGGCAGAATATAAACTTTCGGGTGGATCTGATGGGAGATCTACAGGGGGTCCTTTCCTAGACTCGTTGATGCCAGTTGTGTTGTTCCTAATCATGAACCGATTCGCTGGTCTTGGTTGGGCTGTAGCAGGGGCAACGTTGTGGAGTGTAAAAGTAGCTGTTTCGCGTCGTCGTCGTGGTGAGGTAATTGGAAAGTTCTTGCCGATGTTACTCGCATACCTAGTGGCACGAGGCATAGTTGGGGTTTTGACTGACTCAGAAGCCGTTTATTTCGGGATTGGTATTGGCGCCAAGACGATTGTGGGAGCTTTATTGATTGGAACATCTCTTGTTGGGCGACCGATCTTGAGTAGGGCTCTCCATCTGCTGATCCCAGTTGGCCGAGAAATTCGTTTTCATGCTGCCTATAAACGAATGACTAAGATTCTAACTTTTGCTTTTGGGGCATGGTTACTAGTCACTTCAGCGTTTGATTTCTGGCTTTTCAACCAGACTTCGACCGATGGGTATGTCATTATTCGAGCGATTGCGAGTTGGCCGGCTGGTGTGGTTCTCACCCTATTGGGATTCTGGTACATAGATAGGTCCCTTCGGGTGGTCCCTGGTTTTTCTGGCATCCTGGATTTACTGGAGAAACAGCAAACGGGCCGTGGCCATAATAATTAGTGATGAAGTGGTTCTTGAGATTTGAGGGGTTTCAGTGTTCAGTTTGTGAGTATCGAGATTGCGTCATCGATTGAGGTGTTGATGTCTGTCCCGGCCGAAGGGCTGAAGTTATTTATAGAGCGTCTTAGACTGTGCCGTCTTTATCCAGACGTATTCTCAGGCTAGGTCAACCAGAATGTGAGCTTCGGCCAGACCATGCACGAATGCATTGGGCATTTCTATGGGCTCGGTACCTGGTTCTAAACGAGGATTACGGAAGCGTTGTAGGAATTCCTCAAAGAAAATCCGAATTTCTAGTCGGGCTAGCGCCGCACCAAGGCAAAAGTGATTGCCGTGTCCGAAGGCGAGATGATTGTTGGGTTGGCGGGTCACATCAAACTTTTCGGGGTTTTCAAAGTGAACCGGATCCCGGTTAGCTGAAGAATACATGAGGACGACTTGTTGATCAGCCTGAATATCTACTCCACCAACTTCTATGGGATGGGTTGCTGTTCGGCACATATTATGGATCGGAGTCACCCAACGGATGAACTCCTCTGTTGCAACTGTGAGGTCAGCCCCTTCGACTAGGAGCTGGAATTGCGCTGGCTGGCGGGCGAGCTCTACCAGTGTGCGAGCTATAACGGTCCGAGTCGTTTCTGCTCCACCGTCGAGTAATAGCAGAGAGTCAGAGATGATTTCGTCGAGACCGAAGGTGTGGTTGGCCAGACCATTTTGTTCAGTATTGGTCCATATACCCATTACTGTGTCAACTGGGCATCCCGTTTTTTGCTGCTTACTCTTTGTTGTCTCGTAAAGATTTATGCACGATTCGGCGAACTCGAAGACGGCAGTAATGCCGTCCTCATTGTGGTATTGGGGCCCACCGCCGAGGGCAATAGTGCGTTCTGACCATTCCATTAGTTTCGGCCAGGAGTCCTGGGGAAAACCAAGTAGGGCGCCGATCATTTTGGCGGGCAGGGGTGCTGCCAGTTGAGAAATAATCTCGGCTTTACCTGTCTCTGCTAAAGGTTCGAAGAGATCGGACACTACTTCTCGTATGTGGTTTTCCCATGAACCGATTGTCCGGGGAGTGAAGCGCCTAGCTACCAGATTACGTCTTACAGTATGTTCCGGTTCATCAAGACCGATAATCGATGGATCTGCAGGAATGTTGGGGCGGTACCCTCCCATTTGGTGTGAGTTGATGAATGTTGTTTTGTTTCGTTCAATCGCGACGATGTCGTTGTAACGAGAGACAAACCAGAGCTGATTGAACCTATCCCAGTACACGGGCTCGTGTTCTCTCAACCAGGTATATGTGGTGTATGGATCGTTTACGTAGAACTGACCGTCGAGAAGGTTTAGGTCTGGTCGGTCAGGCTTTGCCACAGCGTGATCGTACTCTTAGTCGGATAGCTCATCCGTAATCGGGTTGGATCGCTACTCGAAAAAAGTGAGAGAATGCGGGTCGGTAATCACCGAAGGAGCGTTGAGAAATTTTGGCCAACTTCAATAAAGTCTCTAGGTTTGGAGGAATAGGGCGTTTTCCCCATGAACATTGCACTTGTCCCTCGACCTGGCAGAAAAGTTAATATGAAGTTTGACTTTCTGTTGTGATACGCGAATCCGATCCCGAAACCTTGATTGTCGGTGCCGGTATCGCTGGGTTGGCTTTAGCGCGGTTATTGACCAGAGCACAGAGGGAAGTTCTGGTTGTAGAAGCCTCAGATCGAGTAGGTGGAAGAATCCGGACAGAGCATGACTCGGGGTTTTTACTCGACCGCGGTTTTCAAGTCCTCTTAACCGCTTACCCGGAAATTACGAATCATCTTGAACTCGAAGATCTCCGGTTGTGTCATTTTGAATCAGGAGTGATGCTTTTTACCGGTAGAGGTTTTGAGCGATTTTCAGACCCATTTCGAAATCCTGCCAGGATTTTTAGCACTTTGGCCGCTTCTTCTTTGACGCTGGCAGACAAATCGAGATTACTCGGATTGAAGCGGCGATTGTTAGCTGGTGCGATGGGGCAGCTAGACAGGGGTTCGGATACCCGCCTTGACGTTGCTCTACGAGCGATGGGGTTTAGCGAGGGTTCGATTAGTTCGTTTTTCCGACCGCTTCTTTCCGGTATCCAGTTGACGGATGGTCTAGAAGGCTCTGCGCGACTCGGCTTTTTTATTTTACGCATGCTCTTTCTTGGGACTGCAGCTGTTCCACAATCTGGGATGGAGGAGATACCTAGACAGTTGGCTTCAGCTATACCGCCGGAATCCATTCGTTGTCTGATGCCAGTACAAAAGATCGAGAAATTTGGTGCTTGTTGTACTGACGGCACAAGAATTCGGGCCCGTAATGTTGTCATTGCTACTGACGGTCTAAATGCAGCGCGATTGTTGGGGAAAGAGCAGGTGTCGTCGCGTTCTCAGACATGTGTTTATTTTCGAGCACCCAGGCCACCCAGTGGAACGAGAGCAATTATCCTTGACGGGCAAGGATCTGGCCCTGTACGAAATTTAGCCATTCTTTCTAATGTGGCCCCGAATTATTCTTTTACTGATGAAGCACTTGTAGTTGCTACAGCCCCGGGGGTGCTGCGAGGAAATATCCCAGAGGGCGTTGTCGTACAACTACGCAGTTGGTTTGGGGAGCAGGTGAGCGAATGGTCGCATCTACGAACTTATGTAACCGAATATGGGCATCCGATATTTATGCCAGGGTCTCCTATGCGTCGTCCAATTGAGTTGGGGAATGGGCTCTTCGTTTGCGGTGATCATCGTGACACTCCCTCTATTCAGGGGGCTTTAGTTTCAGGCCGCCGAGTTTTTGAAAAAATTAATTGAGAGAGGTGCATTTAGTTAATTTTTATAAGGGTGATGGTTTGGTGGATTCCGGTTTGGGTCAATAGCAACGGAAATTTAGAGGTCGATATCTGGTCGTATGAGAATGAGTGATGTTGATTTCTGTGTCTTGAAACTAATCCGCTATTTATTTGGGCCGGTCATTGCAGGCCGCTGGTCTGTATAACGTAAGCGCTATAGCATTGACCGGGCTGTTGGTATCCAATTGCTGTGAGAATTGATTTTGGAGATGAGTCTCTAGAGCACTTTGATAGATACGGAAAAGAAAACGGTCGCTGGTGTGAATATCTAGCTTTGTCTAGACGCAATTGGGAGTTGTGTGGATGGGCACTTACGAAGAGTTCTCTCTCCTTGAGGACAATATTGCTGAAGTGGGATTGAAGCTCGATTCTTTGCCGCTAGTGCGGCGTTTACACGTAGAACTTTCGGATGGCTTTGGCGTGAGTGCTATTCGCTGGGGTAGTGGGGATCCTGAGGTAGTTTTTTTACACGGCGGAGCTCAAAATGCTCATACCTGGGACACGGTCATACTTGCTCTCGGTTGTCCTGCTTTGGCTATTGATTTACCTGGGCACGGATATTCAGATTGGAGGCCTAAAAAGGATTATGCACCTGACATTTTGGCTGATCTAGTTGCCGAAGTAATTGAGGAACAGGCTCCTTCCGCTGAGGCTCTAATTGGGATGTCTCTTGGGGGATTGGTCGGACTGTTTCTGGCGGATATCCGGCCCGATCTTGTTCGGAAACTGGGTTTGGTCGACATAGCACCGGGAATCGATGAAGCGAAGGCAGAACCGATAGTTGCCTTTGTGTCTTCCCATGAGATCTTTAAAGACTTCGCTGCGATTCTTTCTCATACTGTTGCGCACAATCCAACGCGATCTGAATCGTCCTTGCATCGTGGAGTGTTGCATAACGCGCGGCAATCTGAAGATGGTTCTTGGTCTTGGCGATGGGATCCTGGTCGTGATTTAGAGATTAAAGATAAAGAAGAAACTGTGCCCGACTTTTGTGATCTTTGGGAACGAGTTGCAAAATTGACTTGCCCGATCCATTTGTGGTTGGGTGAGGTTTGGAGTGTGGTAGCGGATCAAGATGTTGAGGAATTTCGACGACACCAACCGAACTTGGTCGTATCGACGGTGATGGGGGCTGGCCACAGCGTTCAAGGAGATCGGCCATTAGAGCTGGCTTGTCTAATTGAAGACCTGTTGTCTCACTAGAGTAATTTTGCTGTTCTTTTGTCGTCCACTTCTTGCTGGTTCTTAGCAGTGTTGACAAGTCGTTTTGCAGTTGGTGAATATTCTCTTGGCTGAAGTTTCGGTGTGGTTACTGTTACAGGGGGGGTGGATATATAAGATCTTCAGGCTCGTCTACATCCCAACTTAGGTTTGGGTCATCGAGTCGACGCCACCGCAGTCCAAGACGTTGAGCTTCAGCGATATGTCGGGTGAATGATCCCGGTCCGTAAGAGAAGCAGAAGCCAACGCCGGTTGGGATTACTGCAACTGGGGTGCCGTCTTCGTGACGGTCTGGGATGAGGCTCACTCCTTTGAAATCGGTGCATTTGGTAAGATCATTTGCGAGCGGGAGATCGCCGTGTGCCACTACTATCTGTTCGAAGCCTTCCGCAGTTAATGTGGCGACTCCCAATGCAACGGCATCGTTGAGGCCAGATCCGTTATCTCGAATTATTCCAACTCCTAAATGTTTTGCCCAATTAGCTACTTCCTGGTCATTGGTAACAACAGTTGTTGGGATGGGTATGGCCGCTGCGACGACTATTTCCGCCATCTGTCGAGCCAAATCAGCACGGTTCGTCGCGTCTAATACGGTAGACAATCGGACTTTGGCGTCCTGAAATGCTTTGAGTGGGATCAGTACCGCTGTGCGCACCTGGCAATTGTAAGGGGCAAGGTGGGGGTGTTTCCTGCCGGGTGGAATCAAGCTGGGCTCTAGGCTCACAGTTATGATAAAGCGTGTTGCTGTAATGGGTGCTGGTTCTTGGGGTACGACGGTGGCTTCACTGTTATCTGAACGTGTTTCTACGGTGCTCTGGGCTAGGCGTCAGGAAGTGGTGGAAGATATTTCCAATGGCCGAGGGAATCAACGTTATCTACCCGGTGTTGATCTCCCAGATGAGCTTTGCGCTACGACCGATGTTGTGAAAGCTGTCGAGGGAGCTGATTTAGTCTTGGTTGCTGTACCGTCCCACGGTTTCCGTCAGGTACTTGTGGCCGCCCAGACGTCTATTGCTAGCGGTATTCCAGTAATTAGTCTTGCCAAAGGGTTTGAACAAGGCACTTACTTACGTATGACCCAGGTCGTGAGTGAAGTGATTCCGGATCGGCCAGTTGGAGTATTGACGGGACCAAATATTGCTCGTGAAATTCTTTTAAGACATTCCGCTGCAACGGTTGTAGCGTGCAACAGCGAATCAGTGGCTAAAGATTTGCAATTTCTCTTGACCTCAGAGCGACTTCGTGTTTATACGAATGATGACATTGTGGGCTGTGAGATTGGGGGTGCGGTAAAAAATGTTATTGCCTTGGCTTCTGGGGTTGCTGAGGGACTTGGAACCGGAGACAATGCACGAGCAGCTCTCATTACTCGCGGATTGGCAGAGTTGACTAGATTGGGCGAGGCACTTGGGAGCGACCCGCGCACTCTTACCGGGTTGGCTGGACTTGGGGATGTACTTGTTACGTGTATAAGTCGGCAGAGTCGTAACAGATGGTTTGGTGAACAGATAGGATCCGGACGTTCGGTTGAGGAAATTTTGAATACTATGAACCAGGTGGCGGAAGGTGTTCGCTCCGCCGGCGTAGTGTGTGAGTTGGCTTCACAAGTTGGTGTTGAAGTGCCGATTGCTCAGGGAGTACGAGCTGTTATTGATGACGGACGGGACCCTTTGCAGGTGTGGGAAGAACTGATGACGAGGCAAGTACGTTCGGAGGCGGACTAAAGGTGAGATGGCTTGGACGGTGGCGGCTCAGTCAACCTCCACAGGAAGTTCTTCCCGAACAAGGGGGTTTGTTGATTGGGACTGACTGTGGTTTTAGAGCGGTTATTTGGCCTTCGGGTTCCGTGCAGCTGGCAAACGAGTCATTTTGTGTGTCTTGGTGGGTGAGGGTTGGTGATCGGTGGTACAACCCGAGCACTGATGCCGCTATACAACAATCGCGGTTTGTTTCAGCACCAGTTGCTGATACGGCATTAACAGTGCCTAGTGGACGGATTGTTTCAAGGAGTTGGGCTGGGTTAGATAATAGGCCCGGCGTGGTGACTGAGATACACAATCAAACGTCATCCCCAGTTGCCGTTGCCGTGGTTATCCAAGGAGTCCATCATGTAGAGGCTAGGAGTCGCACGTTACTGGTTGACGGAAACCTTGTTTGTGTGCTCGACCGCCAACCCTCCCTTCGTTTTGCCGCAGCTCATCACGAAGATTTGTGGACAGTGGTCACAAAAGATGAGTCTAGCTACGGTCGAATTCAATCAGCCGAAGACACCGTTAGTGGTTCGGCTGTGGCTTGTATTATTCCGTTGCCGCATCGTCAATATCTTCGTTTCGTGTCACCCAATGGTGAGCCCGCTTCCTTCCCTAGCGCAGAGCAAATCACTAATGGCTGGACGGCTCGTTTAGAAGAGACGGCCCGTATCGAGTTGCCAGATCGTGCTCTTGTTGATTCAGTATCCACCGGACTTGTCGATTTTCTTCTTGCAGAACCAACGCCAGATATCTCGGTTCAATTGGCTGCCTGGGGTTTATATCGACAGGCTATAGAGCGAATTATTACGCATTGCAGACAGGATCCGGTGGCTTGGCTAAGAGCTGCTGCTATTACCTGGTCTTTATGTCGGCAACCAAATCTTTTTTCCCAGTTTCCAATTGAGGGACTTATTGCCAGCGGCAAGGTTTCGGAGTTAGAGCCGGGGACTATTGGCCTGTTGTCGGGTCTTTTTTCTGCTCGTGGCGATCACCGAGCGGCCGAAGATGCAAAGCTTCTGACGGGTCGAGCTGCAGAACCGAATGGACATCTCTGGGACCTTGCTCGCCGTCTTGCGTGCTCCAACCGGAATGGCTTAACACTTCTAAGTGGTTTTCCTGAGGCCTGGCACGGCAAGCCAATTGAAGTTCATAACCTTCCGACTACGCGAGGTGTCATTTCTTATGGGATTCGCTGGCATGGGGATAGGCCTGCGCTGTTATGGGAATTGAAGCAGCATGGTGATGAACCCGTGATATTAACCGTACCCGATCTAGATCCAGGGTTTACTACGTCCAACCCGAGGGGTGAGACCCTATTGGAATCAGCACTGACAGCTGCGGGATTTTAGCTCCCAGTAAGATCAGCAGGGAAATATCTTGGTACATGCTGAGACGTCTTTCTTTAGAGAAAATCTCGTACATCTCTCTTTTGGGTCCGTGTTCTAAGTTGAGTAATCGAAATAGGGTTCTGCCATGGCACGACAAAGGAAGATGCGAGCTTCTCTGGTTGGCCGTGCGCCAGGATTGACCTTTGAACGCCAGCTTTGGAATCTAGGTAAGCAAGTTGTTGTCGGTCTCGATGAGGTAGGGAGAGGATCGTGGGCTGGTCCTTTGACTGTTGGGGCTGTTGTGGTTAATCGAGAGCGTAGAATTATCGGAGTACGTGATTCCAAGATGTTAAATGAGGCGGAACGAGAGACTATTATTGACCGGATTATCGACTGGGCACTTTTCTGGTCGGTTGGGCACGCTTCTAATTTGGAATGTGACGAACTTGGAATGTCTGAAGCACAGCGTCTGGCTGCATCTCGGGCACTCGGAGAGCTCGGTGTCGTTCCTGATCATGTATTAATTGATGGGACTTGGGACTTTCTTGGCGCGGAAAATACTACAACTGTTGTCCATGGCGATCAGCGGAGTCTCTCTATTGCTGCGGCTTCGGTAATCGCGAAAGTTACTCGAGATCGAATTCTTCGTTCTGTATCTGCGATGTATCCACCTTACGGATTCGCTGAGAACAAGGGTTATCCGTCACCCAAACATCGAGCAGCCCTTGAATCTTATGGTGCTAGTGAGTATCACCGTAGGTCATGGTCTTTTATGCGTGGTTACCGAAATTTTGGCGATACTAGCGGACCAGATAGTGCTTAGTGGTCGCTAGTTTAGGTGGCGATGTATCGGTTAAAGATCTTTCTTTTCGTTCTCGTTGCTTGGACTATTTCTATTTGGGTCGGGCGAGTTCAAAATGTCGTAACCGATGACGGGTGGAGGTTTATTGATTCCTTTTGGCGGTTAGTGGTAGCTGCAGTTTTCTTTGGTTTTTCGTGTCTTTGCATTTTACTTTTGTCTAGTTGGCGAAGACTTCAACCGATCGGAAGTACCAGACTGATAGCGATGTTTTGTCTTTGGACAATCGCATTTTGGGTAGTGCGGGGTTTTGGTATGGCTTTTAGTGATCGCGATATTGATTTCAAAATTATACATTCAGCTCTTGCATTGGTTTCGATTGTCTTGGCTTTCTACGTATATCAGCTTGACCGAAAGATAGGTTCTCAACGCTCTGTTGGATCGAACGGTGTTTCAGTTAGCGAGAAAGAGCGGGGGGACAGCGTCGAGGAACGCTAACCTGCGCGGTTATGGGTCAACCAATAACTGTTTTTGAGAAACATTCATCCCGGCCTGGGATTGTCCGCTACGAGATAAATCGAAGCCTTACTGGTATGGGTCATGAGCGGTATAGGTCTGGTGACGATGCAGTAGGTGACACTCCGGCGGATGAACTAGCCCGACGTTTATTTGCACTTGGTGGTATTGCTGGCGTGCATATAAATGCGAATATGGTGACAGTTGAACTTCTAGACGAAGGGCCCGAAGGGATTGCGGATGTAATAGCTGATTTGCATATCTACTATGCCGAGGGAGTTGAAGTCCCAACCGAAGAGGACTTTATTGTTGAGGGATAGATGAATTCCCCAGTTGCTGTCCCGGAAGAATATGGGGTCGGGCCGTATCCTCAACCATGGCCTGAGGATCAGCGCCTGGATCCCGAGTTACTTGCCAATGGGGACAGACGTAACGTTATCGACCGTTACCGCTACTGGCGGATAGAGGCTATTGTCGCCGATCTTGATGAGAGACGGCACCCATTTCATGTAGCCATTGAGAATTGGGAGCATGATCTAAATATTGGAACAGTAGTTCGCAACGCCAACGCTTTTCTCGCCACTGCAGTCCATGTGATTGGGAAGCGTCGTTGGAATCGCCGTGGAGCGATGGTCACTGATCGCTATCAGCATATGTATCACCATGAGACCATCGATGATTTCGTCGCATGGAGCTTCCAAAACGACTTGCCTGTGGTAGGTATTGACAATTTGCCGGGCTCCGTACCGATTGATGAAGCAGAGTTGCCAGAGCGGTGTGCACTCTTGTTTGGACAAGAGGGGCCGGGGTTATCGGCAGCGGCCCGATCCGTAACAACACTTGTGTGTTCTATTCCTCAGTATGGTTCGACTCGTTCAATAAATGCTGGGGTGGCATCCGGTATTGCTATGTACACATGGATCTGCCGATATGCTCCCCCCCTTTAGTGAGTCGGCTGCAGATGCAGAGGATGAGGTCATGTTTTGGCGAATGTGGTTGTGTCGGGTCTTTTGTCTTGCGCTACTGACTATTCTCTCGATAGCGTGTGCTTCGGAAGCCACACAGCTTCCAGCTAGTTCCTCAAGCACTATTCGAAACATTACACATGGTGATGGGAATCACCATTCTCACCACCACAGTGTTGACGAAGGAATAGACCTGACAGATCTTATTCCCGATCTATCCTTTTCTGTAGATGTGGTTGCCGGAAAACTTATTGGAACTCTGTCGCGTTTTGAAGCGAATTTGGGCGATTTGGTTGAGGCGAACGTCACTAGTGAAGCTGATGACGAGCTCCACTTGCATGCTTACGATATGACCACCGACCTTCGTGCCGGCATAACAGAGACATTACGTTTTTACGCGACAATTCCAGGTGTGTTTGAAGCGGAACTTCATCGGGCAGGCTTTGTAATCTTCGAGTTGACTGTGTCGTGACTCGCCTGTTGGATTGGGTGATTTTAGCTCACGGAATCGGAGGTCGAAGTGATCTTCCCATTTCTGAATGGCGTGCAGTGTGGGGGGCAACGGTGGTCCTTTTCCTGTCCTTTTCCGCACTTGGATTGTTATGGCACAGACCCAAGCTTCGTAAACTCTCCAGAGGGCGGGTAGTCGACTTCTATGGGAATCGTCTTGGTATCTTGAGCCTGGGGATCCTTCGTATCTTCGGCTTTGTACTATTTCTCTTGGTCGTTTCTGCAGGTTTTTTTGGCACCAACTTACCGGTGAAGAACATTGCGCCGGTTTCTGTATATGCCATTTTCTGGGTCGGTGTTCCATTTCTCTCAGTCCTTCTTGGTGACTGCTGGCGAGCTCTAAGTCCGTGGGACACTTTTGGGAAAATGGTTGACCGCGCCCATCGTCGCCCGGTTTCGTCGGCTCCAACCTGGCTCGAGAATGGATGGGCAGCAGTACTTCCGATTAGTGTGTTCCACTGGTTGGAGCTGGCTTACCATGGTGGAGCGGAACCGCGGACACTTGGGTGGGCGGCACTCTTGTATACCTTATGGCTTCTTATCTTGACCCAGAAGTATGGCTGGTCTGCTGTAAGAAAAGCTGAGGGTTTTGCTGTTCTGTTCTCGGGATTTTCAGCACTTTCTCCGTTGCATTGGAGAGAAGGCCGATTGCATCTACGTATGCCATTTTCAGGTTTAGTGGAGCTTGAGACTCGAATCCCGGTGGTATCTGTCTTTCTCGTAGCGCTTGGTGGCACTACCTTCGACGGTGTGTCCCGTACGCGATTCTGGGGCGATGTAATGGCAGGACGTTCAGGATGGGAAGCAACAGCACTTAACACTATTGGCTTGGTTTGGGTTGTCCTTCTAGTTGGTCTTGCATTCCATGTGTCATGTCGGGTAGGTGGCCGAATCGCCGGTGACATGTTTTCAGTGGAACGCTTTGGTGCCAGCCTTGTACCGATTCTCCTCGGGTACCACCTAGCACATTATTTTTCTCTACTATTACTCGAAGGCCAGGCTTTTAGAATCTTGCTTTCAGATCCATATGGCCGTGGCTGGAACTTGCTTGGCACCATTGGTGATCCCATCAATTGGGAATTGGTGTCAACCACGACTGTGGGATGGGTCCAATTGATCGCAATTGTTATTGGTCATTTGGTAGCGGTAGTAGTTGCGCATGATCGGAGTGTCGAATTGTGGGGTCCCGGCATGGCGCTGCGCAGCCAGCGTCCGACGTTGCTCGTTATGGTGATCTATACAATGGTGGCCTTACTCCTGGTAGCGACTTGAAAACTTCAGCTGCTTTAATGCTTTTGTCATGGGTAGAGGATGGTGGGTTTCGGCGGCGTATGACTGAAGACCTTATGGGAGATAGGTTCTTTAGGTAGTAGGACCGACGTGTGGAGGAATTACTGGTGATCGAAGGTCATGTAGTGCCGGAACGGGAGGACATGGACTGGACCAGGTACGGCATCGCCGTGCGCGAACTTGCCACCATGGTTGCGGCTGATAATTACAGGCCGGATCTCGTTTTAGCAATTGCACGGGGCGGGTTATTTGTAGCGGGATCCCTGGGGTATGCACTTGCTGTCAAGAATCTTTATGTCATGAACGTTGAGTACTACACAGGTGTCGATGAGCGTTTAGACCTGCCTGTCATTCTTCCCCCCTATGTCGACTGGGTTGACCTCAACGACGCATGCATTCTGATAGTTGACGATGTCGCTGATACTGGTCACACACTTGAGCTAGTCCGGAATTCAGCGCTGGCTAAGGTTGCTGAAGTACGGTCCGCGGTCCTCTATCAGAAGCCACATTCGGTGGTTGACTGTGAGTATGTTTGGGCACACACTGATCGGTGGATTAACTTTCCATGGTCAACTGAACCACCTGTCGTGGATATTAGCCAAGCGAAACACCAGGTTCTTGATGCCTGAGAGCTTCAGGGTTATGTTTGCTATGCGTGGATCTGTGCTCGATTCTCAGTCCAGCGAATCTCAGTCTCTAGTTGTGCTGCGGTAGCGATGAGGAGGTCTTCTCTCCCGTACGCGGCGACTAGTTGTGTGCCTATCGGTAGACCATTCGAGCTTCCAACTGGGAGGGAGATTGCTGGTTGCCCCGTTGTATTGAATGGTGAAGTAAATACGGAATAGGGTAATGAGAGTTTCGAAGCACGTAACGGGTCGGTTTTACTTGGCACTAGTTCGCCAATTAGAGGCGGTGGTAGCGCCGTAGTTGGGGTGACGAGCAGGTCGAAACCTGACTCCCACCATCCTGCCATTTTCCTCCGAAAAGTGCTCATGGTCGCTTGCGCTGTTCCGTAGTCGACGGCAGAAACACCGCGTCCGCGCTCAGACAAGGCCCAGGTGCCGGGCTCAACATCAGCTTCTGTGATCTGGCGGTTTAGTTCCTTAGCAAGATATTCGAGATTTAGTGCAGCGCCGACACTCCAATTGATTCCAAATGCCCAGCCCAGCTCGTCCAAGTTATCCAGCGCCACTGGGTACGTAGGTTCAATGATGTGGCCTAGATTCTCGAGCGCGGTACAGACTTTTTTAGCGGTTTCAGCGCAGTCGGGATGAACCGTTGTACGGGAGCTTTGATCTATGAACCCTACGCGAAGAATGCCCGGATCTTTGCCTACCTGATTTATGTATGGTCGGCCGTGATCAGGGGCTACTATTCCATCGCCGAGAAATGGGATGGCTGTGGCATCCAAGATGGCTGCACAATCTCGTACGGTATGACAGACCACATGTTGAATCGATACACCCCATTCCTCTCTAACCGGGCCCATCGATATCCGACCGCGCGAAGGCTTTAGCCCTACTAATCCACACATAGCTGCGGGAATACGAATCGAACCACCGCCATCGCTGGCGTTTGCAGCGGGGAGCATGCCCGAGGCCACTGCTGCTGCTGCACCGCCAGAGGAGCCACCAGTCCCATAGCTAGTGTTCCAGGGGTTCCGCGAAGGTCCATATGCAATCGGCTCGGTCGTTGCGACAAGACCCAGTTCCGGTGTGTTAGTTCGACCAACATTGATAAAACCGGCCTCCCGGTAACGAATGGTGATATTGCTTTCGGTGGTCGATTTGTGACCGGTATCACGGAGGGCTTGAACACCTGCATGATGGGGTTGGTCAATCTCCTCAGCCCACAAATCTTTTAAGAGCATCGGAACGCCACGGAATGGTCCATTCGGGAGGTTGGGATCGGCAGCGGCTGCCAGAGCCTTTTCGAATTGTTTGTGGATAACAGCGTTTAGCTTGTTGTCTAGTCGTTCAATTCGATCGATAGTGGCCTGAACCGCTTCAGTTGGGGCGAGCTCGCCCTGGCGAATTTTTTGAGCTAATCCGACGGCATCCTCGCGCGCCAGTTCGTCGTGGGTTTGTTTTTCCATGGCGGCAAAATACTCCGAGTATGTCTAGGAGGCCGATTCGGCGCGTTCGAGATAGTTGTAGATGGTGAAGCGACTGACAGCAAGTGCTTCGGCTACATCTTCAACTGATTTACGAAGCGCAAAGGCTCCCCAGTCGTTGAGAATTGCTACGGCCCTCTGTTTTTGGTTTCTACTCATGGCTGAGCAGGTTGTTCCAAGTTCTTTTTCAACTGCCTTGATCAGGTGGTCTAAGGCATAGTGAAGGTCCGGACGGCGCAGTCCGCCAACTAGTCGACCTTCCCACCAAAGAGGGAGGTCGGCATCAGACAGCTCAGCCGGTTCGATAAGGGCAGCTCCTAAGGCGTCAGCGATAGGGCTAACGGCGTCTAGGAAGGTATGCGCCACAGTTGCAGCGTAGATGATCGTAGACGCGTTGACAAAATGTTGAAGAAACGTCAGCATGTACGTATGTCGGTAACGATCGCTCTAACCCTTGAGGAAGTCTGCGAAGCGCTCACAGAGTTTCCTGGTGCGCAATTACTGGCGGGTGGCACTGATCTCATTGTCGGCATTAACCGTGGACAGGTCGAATTCGACCACGTCGTGGTCATCGATCGGGTTAATGAATTACGCGGTTGGCGGCGGGAGGGTCATGAACTCGTACTCGGGGCCGGACTGACTTACTCGGAGATGGGGCGTGGGAAACTTCCCGTCCTCCTGCCTGCCTTAGCCCAGGCCGCTCGAACCGTTGGTTCCCCGCAGATCCGCAACGCCGGGACCCTAGGCGGTAATCTCGCGACATCTTCTCCAGCCGGCGATACTCTGCCGGTGCTCGCCGCCCTTGATGCCACCATTGACCTTCGGTCATCGCACGGAACTCGCCAACTAACTCTGGATCGTTTCATCAGGGGTGTTAAGCAGAATGCCCTTGAACCGGGGGAGCTAATCGAGGCGGTACGGGTTCCCGTACTTGAAGGACCTCAGGAGTTCCTCAAGGTCGGTACCCGCAACGCCATGGTTATCTCAGTAGCCTCCCTGGCTCTTGTCGTGGACCGTGTCGATCAAAATGTGCGAGTCGGGTTGGGCTCGGTTGCCCCGGTGCCGGTGCGTGCCATTGAGGCCGAAGCTTTCGTGAATGGTGTTATTGACTGGGACACCGGTTCGGTACCCGACGTTGCTGTCGACCAATTCTCCGACTTGGTCATTAAGGCCGCTCGCCCTATCGACGATCAGCGTGGGACCGCGACCTACCGGAGCCATGCCATCGGTGTCCTCGCTCGTCGTGCGTTACTGCGGGTCTTTGTGGGGGGTGCTGGGTGAGTACAGATCCCTATGTTTTGCGGGTCAACGGTAAAAATCACGAGGTCTTTGACGCTCATCTCGGTGAGAGTCTTCTCTGGGTTTTACGTGAGCGTTTGGGCCTACCGGGCTCGAAGAACGCCTGTGAGGAGGGCGAATGTGGTTCCTGCTCGGTCCAGGTCGACGGCGAACTGGTCTGTTCCTGCCTGGTGCTCGCCGTAGCAGCAGTCGGACTCGAGGTGACCACGATTGAAGGGCTTGCCCCTGATGGAGAATTAGCCGACGTTCAGCGGGCCTTTGTCGAGGCTGGTGCCGTGCAGTGTGGCTTTTGCACTCCGGGTTTACTAATGGCCGTCGACATGTTGCTCGATGACCTGCCCGACGATAGCGACCCCGACGACCTCATCATTCGCGAGGCGATTAGCGGTAACCTCTGTCGCTGCACCGGATACGGTCGCATTCTCGAGGCCGTATCGATTGCTGCTGACCTGCGTAGAGGAAACCGCACATGACCGACGTGCGTATCGAAGAGCGTCGGATGATGGAGGGTGTTACCCGTATCGGCGAGAGCGCACTAAGGCCTGATGGGATTCCTAAGGCGAAGGGCTCATTCGCCTTTTCTAGCGACCTCTGGCACGATCACATGCTTTGGGGCGGGACTCTCCGCTCACCTCATCCGTCGGCCCGAATCCGATCGATCGATATCGGACCGGCGGTCGCCGTCACAGGTGTCCATGCTGTACTCACCTCCGCTGACGTACCTGGCAGCCCCACTTACGGACTTGAGCACGCCGATCAGCCGGTGTTGGCATCCGACCTTGTCCGGTACGAGGGCGAGCCAGTCGCCATTGTTGCTGCCGACCATCCTGATACTGTCCGGCGTGCCCTCGAGGCCATCGTCGTCGACTACGAAGTAACGGCAGCACTCGTCGATCCGGGCCTGGCTGAGTCCACCGATCCGATTCACCCTGACGGTAATCTCATTCGTCGCATTCATCTGCGCCATGGCAATCAGGAAGTTGTGGGCGACGTTGTCGTTGAGGGCACATACGAAGTGGGTATGCAGGATCAGGCGTTCCTTGGTCCAGAATCTGGTCTGGCCATCCCCTCCGAGGATGGTGGTGTCGAACTTTTCATCGCTACCCAGTGGCTCCACGCCGACCGTGACCAAGTGGCCGCTTGTCTTGGCCTCGAACCCGAACTCGTGCGCTTGACGCTGGCCGGTGTTGGCGGGGCGTTCGGCGCCCGCGAAGATCTGAGCCTCCATGCCCACCTCTGCTTACTGGCCCTCCACACCCATCGTCCGGTTAAGATGGTCTATTCCCGGGAGGAGTCGTTCCACGGGCACGTGCACCGACATCCGGCGCGCATGTGGTATCGCCATCATGCCGACCATGTGGGCAACTTGGTGCGTGTCGAGGCCCGCTTGCTTCTTGACGGCGGGGCTTATGCATCGTCGAGCAGTGCCGTAATTGCCAACGCCACCTGCTTCGCTACCGGTCCCTACCGGGTTCCAAGCGCCGATATCGAGGGTGTGGTTGTCCGCACTAACAACCCACCTTGTGGTGCCATGCGTGGCTTTGGTTCCGTACAGGTCTGTATTGGCCACGAGGCACAGATGGATCGTCTAGCTGCCGCTCTTGGTATGAATCCCATCGAGTTGCGCCTCCGTAACGTGCTTGCCACGGGCGACTGCCTACCCACCGGTCAGATCATTACTGGCACAGCACCGGTTGCCGAGGTGCTGCAAACCTGTATTAGCCATCCGTCTGCCGCCTCGTTTCCTAGGGACCCGATGTCTTTGCCGGGGGGTGCCGGGCGTACCGCCGACCCCACACACGTCCGTCGCGGCGAGGCGATTGCCCTGGGCTTCAAGAACCTGATGTTCTCGGAGGGTTTTGATGACTCCAGTTCGGCTATCTGCCGTTTGGAGAGAGGTATCGCAACTATCACCTGTGCCTGCGCCGAAGTCGGACAGGGATTTATCACCCTCGCCCAACAGATCACCCGCGAAATTCTCGGTGTCGAGGAGGTCGTGCTGGCCCCGGCAACCACTGCTACTGTGGGCTCCGCCGGGTCCACATCGGCCAGCCGACAATCCTGGATGTCGGGCGGTGCCGTGCAGGCCGCCTGTGAGGAGGTTCGTATCCAGCTCCTCAACCGACTCGCCGATGATCGCGGCGTCGATCCTGAGGAACTCGTCCTGATCGATGGCCGGGTTATGTCGATGTCGGGTGATTTCGAGTCTGACCTGGTATCGGTCACCGCCGAGGCGATCGAGGCGGAGGTTGAATTCCGCCATACTCCGACCTCGCCCCTCGACGAGAACGGTCAGGGCGATGCTCACGTGTCATTCGCTTTCTCTGCCCACCGGGCGATTGTTGACGTTGACTGCGATCTCGGTCTCATTAAAGTGGTCGAGCTCACCACGTCCCAGGACGTGGGTCGATTACTCAACCCCCTCCAGGCCATTGGCCAGATCGAGGGTGGTGCCGCCCAGGGAGTGGGTCTCGCTGTCATGGAAGAAGTCCTGGTGCTCGACGGTCGGATTCGCAACGCTTCATTCACCGACTACCTCGTGCCGACCGCTCTCGACATGCCTCCCGTCGAGATTGCCGCCCTTATTGAGCAACCGGAGCCCGGCGCACCCTTTGGCGCCAAAGGTATTGGCGAGCCACCCAGTATCTCTTCGACAGCTGCGGTGGTCGCTGCTATACGTGTAGCTACTGAACTCGATCTCACCCACGTGCCGGTCCGACCGATCGACATCGCACTTGCCGGAATTTGAGATGACCTACGAAGACCTCCGTATCAACGGCGACCGCCTCCTCCGGCGTATCTCTGACTTGGCGGCGATTGGCGCCACCGGTGATGGCGGGTCGTGTCGGCTGGCACTCACCGATGAAGATCGCGACGGCCGCGACTTGGTAGTCACGTGGATGCACGACCTCGGCCTCGACGTCGCCGTCGACGGTATCGGTAACGTGGTTGCTATAAGACCCGGACGGACCGAGACTCCACCAGTGATGACCGGCAGCCACATCGACACCGTGCGCACGGGTGGTCGCTATGACGGCAACCTTGGCGTCCTCACAGGTCTCGAGGTGATCGAGACGCTGACTGAGCATGGTATCGAGACTGAGCATCCGTTCGCCGTCGCCTTCTTTACTGACGAGGAAGGCGCCCGCTTCCCACCGGACATGCTCGGCAGCCTTGTCTACGCGGGAGGTATGGGCCTCGAGGAGGCGCTTGACATCATTGGAGTCGACGGCGCCATCGTGGGTGATGAACTCGACCGCATTGGCTATCGGGGGCCATATCCGTGCCCCGGTCCCATTCCCCACGCATTCATCGAACTCCACATTGAACAGGGACCGGTCCTCGAGGCCGAGGGTATCACCATCGGTGCTGTCACCGGCGTGCAGGGAATTTCCTGGGTCGAGTACACGGTGACCGGCCAGTCCAACCACGCCGGCACCACACCGATGCACCTCCGGCACGATGCCGGTTTCTCCGCAGCGAGTATCGCTACCTACGTGCGGGGGCTCGCCACCCGGATAGGCGATGGGCAGGTCGCCACGGTCGGACGTCTCGAACTGCACCCGAATCTCGTCAACGTGGTTGCCGGATCCGCCGTGCTCACCGTGGATCTTCGTAACACCGACGAGGCGCTCCTTCAGGAAGCTGAGGTCGATCTCGCTAGCTTCGTCGACACCATCGCCGTAGCCGAGGGTGTCGAGATCATCGACCGATCGTTGGCTCGTTTCGAGCCGGTCGTCTTTGACGAACGGGTTGTCGACATCGTGGCGACCACCGCCGAACGCCTCGGCCACACGGTCAACTGGATGCCGTCGGGCGCCGGTCACGATGCCCAGATGCTCGCCCGGGTTTGTCCGACCGGCATGGTGTTCGTGCCCAGCCAGAATGGCATCAGTCACAACCCCGCTGAGCATACCGACGCCGATGACCTCGTGGCTGGCGCTGATGTGCTGCTTCAGGTCATGCTCGCTGTCGACCGTGCCACCCTTGACGTGGGAGTGCCCTCTTGAGCCGTATTGTCACTGTCGGCGCAGCCCAGACTGGCCCTATCCAGCGTGACGACACCCGGACCGAGGTTGTCGAACGGCTAGTGGCCTTGCTTCGCCAGGGAGCCGATGCCGGGTGCGATCTCATCGTGTTCCCCGAACTGGCTCTCACCACCTTTTTCCCTCGCTGGTGGGTCGAAGACCGGGCCGAGTTCGACCACTTCTTTGAGACAGTGATACCTGGCCCAGAGACCCGTCCCCTGTTTGACGAGGCCGCCCGCCTTGGCGTCGGTTTCCACCTCGGTTATGCCGAACTCACGCCGGAGGGACAGCATTTCAACACGGCCATTGTGGTCGACCGGCAGGGCACCGTCATCGGGAAGTACCGTAAGGTGCACTTGCCCGGTCACCACGACCACCAGCCCTGGCGGGAGTTCCAGCACCTCGAGCGCTACTACTTCGACCCGGGAGCCGGCTTCGGCGTGTTCGCCGGCTTCGGCGGCGTGCTTGGCATGGCGATCTGTAACGACCGCCGCTGGTCCGAGACCTACCGGGTGCTCGGTCTGAAGGGTTGTGAACTGGCGATGATTGGTTATAACACGCCGATCCACTACGCCCCCGACCCGAGCCAGGACGTGCTTCAGGGGTTCCACAACCGCCTTTGCTTGCAGTCGGGTGCCTACCAGAACGGCATGTGGGTGGTCGGCGTGGCAAAGGCCGGTGAAGAGGAAGGCTGCGACCTCCTCGGCGAGAGTGTCATCATCGCCCCGAGTGGAGAGATCCGGGCCTCCTGTTCGACGGTCGGTGACGAACTGGCCGTCGCCGAATGCGATCTTGGGCTGTGCGCCAACTACAAGGAGACGCTCTTCGACTTCGGCTACTACCGGCGGCCCGAGGTCTACGGCACGATTACCGCCCAGCAGGGTGTCGTTGTACCGCCGGACGTGGTGGCTGCACTCGAGAATCCGGACGACGATACGGGAGGCGCTATATGGCCACCTTCGAACTGAACGGCACCACGGTCACCGCGTCCGAAGACCACCCGCACCTGCTGTCCGCTCTGCGCGATGAGTTGGACGTGCTATCAGCCAAGGACGGTTGTGCACCGTCCGGACAGTGCGGCTGCTGCACCATCCTTCTCAACGGAAAAGCACGTATCGCCTGTCAGACGTCAATGGATAAGGCCGAAGGGGCGTCGGTCGTGACTCTCGAAGGCTTGGATCCAGTGGAACGGGATCGGTATGCGGAGACATTCGCCGCCCACGGCGCCCTTCAGTGTGGGTTCTGCACGCCGGGTATTCTGATGCGGGCTAAGGCACAGATCGACAGGAAGGGTAGTGCCCTGACACGTGATGATGTCGCCCGCCACCTCGGCGCCCATCTCTGCCGCTGTACCGGTTATATCAAGATTCTCGATGCGATTGAGTCACTGGCCCGGAACGAGGTGCCGGTTACTGTACCCCGTGGAGGTATTGGCAGCAGCGGCACCAAGTACGAGGCCAGCGAATTAAGTTTGGGAGATCGGCCGTTTATTGACGATCTGTCGCCACCCGGACTCCTCCACGCCGCCTTACATCTCACCGAGCACGCCCGGGCCGACGTGGTGCGGATTGACACCGCTCCGGCGGCGGCCATCGAGGGCGTCGAGGCGGTGTTCACTGCCGCCGATGTCCCGGGCGAACTGCGCGTTGGGCTGATTCACAAGGACTGGCCAGTGCTAATCCCCGAAGGTGGGCGTACCTCCTACCTGGGCGACGTGCTCGCCATCGTTGTCGCCGGTGACCGGGCGACCGCCCGGTATGCGGCCACGCTCATCGATGTCGAGTACGTGCCGTTGGTCCCGTTCAGCGATCCGGTCGTCGCTGTCGAGTCCGAGGAGGACGCTGTCTGGGGCCTCGAAGGCAACGTGCTATCGGTGTCGGCATACTCGCGGGGTGACGTCGAGACGGCGCTTGCCGACTCGGCACACGTGGTCGATGAGATCTTTCAGACCCAACGTATCGAGCACGCCTTCGTGGAACCCGAGTCCACGCTCGCCGTTCCCACGGATGATGGCGGCCTGTACGTCTACTCCGGTGGGCAGGGAGTGTGGGACGACCGCAATCAGGTGGCCTCGGTGCTCGGTATTGACACGGACCGGGTCACCGTCGAACTTGTGAGTAACGGCGGTGCGTTCGGTGGTAAGGAGGACATGTCGAATCAGGCCCAGACGTCGCTGGCCGCCTGGTTGTTGGAGCGACCAGTCCGTTGCACTCTGTCGCGTGAGGAATCCTTGCTGATGCACCCGAAACGGCACCCGATTCGCATGGCCTACCGGGTTGGCTGCGACGCCGATGGCAGACTCACCGGACTTTGGGCTCGCATGATTGGTGATTCCGGCCCCTACGCTTCGGTCGGCATGAAGGTGCTTGAGCGGGCCGCCGGGCATGCCAGTGGTCCGTACGCTATCTCGAGCATCGACGTCGAGTCGACGGCCGTGCGTACCAACAATCCGGTTTGCGGCGCCTTCCGGGGATTCGGCGCCAACCAGGCACAGTTCGCCATGGAGGGAGTCATGGACCGCCTGGCCGCGGCGGTTGGTATCAGTGGCTGGGAAATACGCAGCCGAAACGTGATTGAGCCCGGCTCGATCTGGGGTCCGGGCCAGGTCATGGACGAGGGCTGCCTCGGCGCCCGAGCTTGCCTCGACGACGTGCGAGAGGCATACGACGAGGCGGTTGCTGTCGGCAAGCCTGTTGGCCTCGGGTTGGGCCTCAAGAATTCCGGCCTCGGCAATGGCTTCAAGGAGATCGCCCGGGCCGTTGTGCACTTCCGCGAGGATGGCAAGGTCGAGGTACGGCATTGCTGGACCGAGATGGGCCAGGGGGTTCATACCGTGGCTCTGCAGGTGGCGGTCGAGGAGCTCGGTATCGATCCCGAGCGGATTGAGGTCATTGTCGACACCACTCGCGAGATCGGTGCCGGCCAGACGACTGGGAGTCGGGGCACCCTCATGGGTGCCGGATCGGTCGCAGAAGCTTGCCAGAAGGCTGTCGCCAATGGCTGCCAGGTTGGCGTCGACTACGAGGGCGAGTATCGGGTCGACTGGACCAACTCGATCAACGATGGGCTCGAGAACCCGGTGATCCACTCAACGTTCGGCTACGCCGCCCAGCTCGTGATCCTAAATCCCGAGTCCGGCGACATCGAGCGAGTCGTGGCCTCCCACGACGTCGGACGGGCCGTCAACCCGCAGTTGTGCGAGGGTCAGATCGAGGGGTCCGTTCACATGGGTCTAGGCTACGCTCTCACCGAGGGGTTCCCCGCCGACGAGGATTCACGGCCGCTCAATTCGACCCTGCGGAGCCTCGGTATTCTGCGACCCAAGGATATGCCCGACATCGACGTGCGTCTCATCGAGTCGCCCCAGCCCGACGCTCCCTATGGGATCAAGGGCGTCGGCGAGATCGGTCTGGTTCCGACTGCCGGTGCTGTTGCCGCTGCCCTCCGTGCATACGACGGCGAGTGGCGCACCGAGTTGCCGATGGCCGCTCCCGAGCAATTGGAACACTGGGACGACTGGGACGGGCGATGACCGTCCACGCTGACACGGCGACGACTCCGGGGCTGGTCTGCGCCCACCATCATCTCTATTCGGCGTTGGCACGAGGGATGCCTGCGCCTCCCCGCACACCTGAGGACTTCGGGGAGATCCTCGAACTTGTGTGGTGGCGTCTCGACCGGGCGCTCGATCTCGAGTCGATCCGCTGGTCGGCGATGCTTGGCGCCCTCGAGGCCCTGGAGCGTGGTTGCACGGCGGTCATCGATCACCACGAGTCGCCCGAGGCGATCGAGGGATCTCTCTCTATTGTCGCCGATGCGTGTGCCGAGGTGGGGGTACGGGTCGACTGCAGCTACGGCGTCACCGATCGGCACGGCCCCGACGGGGCGCGGCGCGGTCTCGAAGAGAACGCCCGCTTCCTTGCAGCGGGCGGGAGAGGCCGGGTGGGCGTGCATGCAGCGTTCACCTGTAGTGACGAGACGCTCGAGGCGGCTGCGGGTATGGCCGCCGACCACGGTGTCGGTGTCCATATCCACGTGGCGGAGGGTTTGATCGACTCTGGGGCCGCTGACCGACTACGCCACCTCGCAACCGACGACTGGCTGATGGTGCACGGCGTGCACCTCGGCGATGACCACGGCCTGGCAGGCACCGTCGTACATAACCCGCGATCCAACATGAACAACGCTGTTGGCTATGCCCGGCCCACCCGGTTCACTAACCCGGTGGCCCTCGGCTCCGATGGAATCGGCGCCGACATGCTCGATGAATTCCGGGTTGCCTACTTTCGGAACCGTGAATACGACGTGACCGCTTCACCCGAGACCGCCTGGAGCTGGCTGGCCGCCGGCTGGGACCTATTCCCCGAGGCCCGGGACGACCGGGTTACATGGACCTTCGAGTCGATGGACCCGTGGCGACTCGCTTTCACGCCCGGTGTCGGACCGACTCGGATCGAGGTCGACGGCGAGGTGGTGTGGGCCGACGGCGCACCGACGAGGGTCGACGCCGACGAGGTAAGAGTTCGGGCTGCAGAAGAAGCCAGCCGACTCCACCGACGACTGGACGAGATTTGAAATCGAACCGAGCGGAGGAAGCACGACTATGACCCGACTGGCGATCTACCTGCAGGATGCACACCCCATCGGCGAGGCGATCGAGTTCACTCGGTATGCCGAGCAAAGGGGCTTCGAGGCCGTCTGGCAGGCTGATTCGCGACTTGTACGCGACGCTGTCGTGCCGATGGCCGCCTTCGCCGCTTGCACGGACACCATCAAGATCGGATCGGGGGTCGTTGACTGCTGGACTCGTAACCCCGCTCGACTGGCCTCGACCTTCTCGACGCTCGACGACCTGGCCCCTGGACGAATCCTGCTCGGCATCGGCGCCTGGTGGGATCCGCTGGCGGCGAAAGTGGGCATCGAGCGTAAGTATCCGCTGGGTGTCATGCGCGAGGTACTCACCGTCGTTCGGTCACTGTTGGCCGATGAGATGGTCACCTTCGATGGCGACTATGTGCATCTCGACGGCGTCGAGCTCGACTACGTGTACCAGGAGCGTAGGCCCAAGGAGGTGCCGATCTATATCGGCGCCACCGGCATGAAGATGATGGAGCTGACCGGAGAGATCGCCGACGGCGTCGTACTTAACTATCTCGTGTCGCCCGAGTACAACCGGCGGGCTATGGAGGCCCTCGAGGTGGGTGCCGCCCGTGCCGGCCGTAGTGTCGACGATCTCGACCGTCCACAACTGGTGGTCTGCTCGGTGGCTGACACCCGCGAGGAGGCCCTCGACGGCGCTCGCTTGATGGTTACCCAGTATCTCGGCCAGCAACCCCACATCATGAAGGCCTCCGGCGTCCCCGAGTCGCTCCTCGAGGAGATTGGCCGGATCCTGACTTGGCCTGCCACCCACGACCAGGTTCAGGAAGCATCAAAGTTAGTGCCTGATGATGTTGTCCAGATGATTTGTGCTGCTGGAACCCCTGATGAGGTTCGTGAGAAGGTTTCCCAGTACGTTGTCGGCGGGTGCACTTGTCCAATCCTCTATCCACTTGGCCCTGATGTGCGAATGATGATCGATGTATTCGCCGAATGGGTATTGTGAAAGAGGGATTTTCTGACTTCGGTATGGGGATTTCTTGCAGAAGCGTTGGTTGAAGGATTTTTGGTAGTAGATGAGAGGGTGCTTGAGAAGAAGCTGCAGGTGGAGAGGCTTGGGGTAGTTCCGGTTTTGTTAAAAATTTTGTTAATACCAAGCTTTCTGAGTGTCTATGGAGTTTTGACCGAGCTAAGAGAGATATTTCTAGGATTGTGTAGTCATTCTTCTAGTGATTTTGGATTACCTTATTTGAAGAACCAACTTGTGGTGTCAATAAGAGGGGTTTCTCCTTTAGGCACCGCTGCGATGCGTGCGCGATGATGGCCTTGTGACAGCAACCGTTGAATTTACTATCGAGCCTTTTGTGGAAGGGTCCCCAGGCCCGCATGTACTGACCGCCATTGCAGCTATAGAAGAGGCAGGTTTAGAGGTCGAGGTTGGTCCCTTCGGTACTTTAGTGACCGGGGAGACTGACGAAGTTGTTAGTGCAGCTGCGGTCGCGTTAAGTGCAGCGGCTAGAAATGGGGCAACTCGCATTTCTTTGCAGCTGACGTTCGACAGTGGTTCGTGATGACTATTTCATATGGTTTTGTCAGCTGGCGTCATATTGATCTCGATCAGTTTAGGGGCACTCCTAGGCTGGTGTTATCGAGGTTGCCATGGCCACTCCGACTGTTTTTAGGATGTTTAGATCCAGCTATGTATTTCAATTCCGGAAGGGATCTAGCTGATGATGTCTGAGCAGCCGGCTGTAGAACTAATCGACATTTGGAAGCGTTTCCCAGGTGTCGTCGCCAATGCCGGGGCGCATCTTCGAGTCATGGCTGGCACCGTTCACGCAGTACTTGGAGAAAACGGCGCGGGAAAATCAACGCTTATGAACGTTCTGTCTGGTGTTTATCGACCCGATGCAGGCGAGGTGCGCCTTGCTGGATCTTCCTATCGGTTTCGGAACCCATCTGACGCACTTGATGCTGGTATCTGCATGGTCCATCAGGAGTTCAGACTTGTTCCGTCCTTTACTGTTGCCGAAAATGTAGTTTTGGGCGCATCGGATTCTTTTTTGCGTCGGCATGAGATTGAGTCGAAAGTCGATGCTTTGGGTCGACGTTTTGGTCTTGCTATGGATTCTGATCGCCCCGTTTGGCAGCTTTCTATGGGTGAACGTCAGCGGGTTGAAATTCTTAAAGCATTGTGGCGAGATGCGCAAATTCTGATTCTTGATGAACCAACAGCGGTGCTTACTCCCGGGGAGGCAGAGGAACTGGGCGAGGTGTTACGACATATGGCGGAAGATGGTCGGTCTGTGATTTTTATTAGCCACAAATTGCATGAGGTGACAGGTTTCTGCGATCAGGCGACTGTATTACGCGCGGGTGCAACTGTTGCGGCTTCTCTTTCCGTAAAGAAAACCGATGCCGCCACTTTGGCTGGATTGATGGTCGGTACCACAGCGGTTACTGCTGGGCGGCCGCCTTCTCGAGATCCTGGCGAGGTCCGCTTGGGACTATCTAGTCTGAGCGCAATAGGTGATCGCGGCTTACCAGCTGTTCGCAACATCGATTTGGAAGTCCGCTCGGGTGAGATTGTGGGTATAGCCGGGGTGGCGGGAAATGGCCAAAGGGAACTTGCTGAGGTTATTGCAGGGTTACGTTCTGCTTCCGAGGGCTCGGTGAGGCTTGGAGGTGATGACATTACGAATGCATCGCCGAAAAAGCGCTTTTTGAAAGGTTTGGGCTATATACCTGAGGACCGGCTTGGGGTTGGTCTTGCACCTCCGATGTCTGTGATTGAGAACGCTGTGCTTCGTACTTACACAGAGCATCGGTGGGGGCCATTTCTTATTCAGGCTAAGGTAATCGCCCACTGTAATGGACTCATCGATCGTTTCGCAGTACGGGTTGGAAAACTTGATGCCCCTGTTGCCGAGCTCTCTGGAGGAAATCTGCAGAGACTTCTTGTAGGCCGCGAATTGAGTGGTCGGCCTGACGTTGTTTTGGCCGCTCAACCGACTCGGGGTCTCGACGTGCAGGGAGTCAATGCGATTCAAGATTTGTTATTGGCGGAACGTGATGCTGGTACAGCAGTTCTACTCATTTCGGAGGATTTGGATGAGTTACTTGCTGTTGCGGATCGACTCCTTGTCCTCCATTCAGGAAAAATTGCTGGAGAGTTCGATCCAGCCACTGTTAAACGCCACACCATCGGCGAGGCGATGGTCGGTCATGTGGACGCAGAGTTGCCTCGATGAAGCGCCCTGTTCTCGTTCGACGTGAAAGCCCAATAAGGGGTGGCCAGCCGCTGTCGTTCGCTGTCGGACTCGTCGTGGCGTTGTTAATCGGTGCCGTATTACTCATTGGTGCTGGCCATGAGCCACTACGTGTTTATCAGCGTATGTTCGAAAAGTCATTGTCTAACGCAGACGCTTGGTCACTCACATTAAATCGGGCCGTGCCGCTAGGACTGGCTGGTCTTGCAGTGGCTGTAGCAGGATCGATGGGTTTATGGAATATTGGAGCGGAAGGCCAGATCCTTGCGGGTGCGATGGGTGCGGCGTGGGTAGCTCGTATTGGCGATACCTGGCCAGGCCCGATGTTGATCACCGTGATGCTTCTTGTTGCTTTTATGGCTGGGGGCGCGCTGGCTTTGATACCTGCTCTTGCTCGTTCACAAATTGGCGTGAATGAGATAATCACAACTCTGATGCTTAATGAAATTGCTCTCCGACTCATCCAGTGGTTGATTCATGGGCCGTGGAAAGATCCAGATTCCTATAATTTTCCACTTACACCGATGTTGCCTGATCAGGCACGATTACCGTCATTATTTGGTCGCGCTCATCTCGGAGTCGTTATTGCTGGGGCCGTGATAGTTGTTTTTGGGATAGCGGCTAGCCGAACCACGTGGGGCTACGAACTAAGAGTTGCTCGATCGTCTGCTGATACAGCACGTTACGCAGGTATTTCTTTAAGACGCAAGATTCTCACTGTTCTCTTACTAAGTGGGGCTATTGCCGGTTTAGCAGGAGGGGTGGAATTATCTGGTACAGCCGATCGCCTAACTGAGGGTATTTCTAATGGATTCGGTTACGCAGGAATTATTGTTGCAGCTCTTGCTCTTTTGCGGCCTTCGGGCGTAGCTGTCGTCGCTCTACTTTTTGGCGCGGTCCAGGTTGGTGGGCAGAGTATTCAGATCATTGGAGTACCGGCATCGGTGTCTACAATCTTGCAGGCATTTATTTTGTTTGGTGCAATTGCTGCAGGAGTGTTTGCCCGTTACTCAGTGCGCTTTGTAGCGACTGGCGCGGGATCCGATGAGAGAGGTGTTTCAGGATGAGTGAAGCATCGATCGTTGGTTTGTTGGCCGCCACCGTTTCTTTTGGGGCTCTTCTTTACCTTGCTGCTTTGGGTGAGCTGATAGCTGAGAAAGCCGGAGTTCTTAATCTAGGTGTCGAGGGGATGATGGCGATTGGAGCGGTAGCTGCGTTCATGGGTGCTCTTGAGACAGGGAATCCGTGGCTGGCACTTCTTATTGGGATGCTTGCCGGTGCCCTTGCGGCATCAGTCCACGGCTTATTCACGGTTGTTTTGGGTGCTGAACAGGTTGTTTCAGGCCTTTCGTTGACCATTCTTGGTCTTGGTTTTGCTGCATATTTAGGAAAGAATGTCACTGGTCGTCCACCGGGAGCTGAGCTAGAACCGGTGGACTGGGGGGCATTGACGGAGATACGTTGGGTCGGGCCGGTGCTCTTCGGGCAGGCGCCGTTCGTGTACTTTGCGGTGGCCGCTGGCTTTGGTATTTGGTTTTTGCTGTCCCGGACAAGAGTCGGTTTGGCGATACGTGCAGCGGGAGAATCGGCATCAACGGCTGATGCAGCTGGCCACTCGGTGGTTGCACTTCGGTTAGGTTCGGTAGCGGCAGGTGGGGCACTTGCTGGTGCTTCAGGGTCATACTTAACCCTCACCATTACACCCCAGTGGGCTGAAGGAATCACTGCAGGTCGCGGTTGGATTGCAGTAGCACTGGTTATTTTTGGTGCATGGCGACCTGGGCGCGCCGCAATTGGTTCTGTACTTTTCGGTGGTTTATTGGCGCTTAAGACTCGGCTACAGACTTTCGGTGTCGATCTTTCTCCAATTTTACTTTCTATGATGCCGTATCTTCTCACTATTACCGTTTTGATCGTAATCTCCATTAGGGCAAGAAACCGACCTTCTCCTGCACCCGCGGCTCTTGGAACCGCTTACCGTCGCGAGGAGCGCTGAGGTTAAATTTCGCTCGCGGTTGGTCTTTGCTGGTTTTGTTAATGGTTGTCTGTGGGTTGGCGCTCTACACCAGTAATCAGTGTTATAACCCTCGCCCCTTTTCTGACGCAGCCGATCCGGAGAGCTGCTAGAAGGCCTGCCACACTGGAGGAACCGGTTGGATCTGCGATCATTTTTGTGTGTGAGCGCACCAGATAATGTGCTTTGGCAATTTCAGCCTCTTGGGCTACCACCGGGATTGTTCCGTCTTCTAGAAGTGTTGCGACGATCGGTTTCCAATCGTAAGTGATGTCGTCCAAGATTCCTGTAGCTAGTGATGTGGGATCTTGCCAAGGCCACATGTGTGATTCCTGGAAGGGGTCTATGGAATTTACAGCTAGGTTGAATGCGCGAGCGAGAGGAGCGCAACCTTCGGCTTGCACAGGGTAAAGCTGCGGTCGTTGGCTAAGTCTCCCCAGTTCTACTGCATCTGTCAGTGCCTGGACACAGCTGCTAGCTAAGGCACCACCACCAACCTGTATGAAGAGGTTGGCATTGTCGATTTCAGCCAATGCCAGTTGATCCGCCAGTTCAAATCCGAGAGTACGACCTCCATCTATTGTGAGGAGGTTTTCGGTTCCTTGGCAGGTGAATGGTATTGCACCTTTAGCCACGAGTTGTCGTGCTTGTCGTACACAAGGGTCTCCTTTCTCGCCCTTCTCGCGTTCACAAATACGTACATCGGCTTCAAGATCTTTTAGGTGCTTAAGAATTATCGGATCTGCCCAGACGGGAACATGTACGACTAGAGGACGGTTAGTAGCTCGAGCTACGACGGCTGCTCCGAGGGCGGCATTCCCGCAAGAGGCGATGGTTAGGGGTGTCTCATTTGGAACGCTGGTGATTTCCAAGTGCAGTGCCAGTCCAAAAAGGTGGCGAGCTTTGTGACTACCTGCAACATTTCTTGTCTCATCCTTCGCCCAGAGATCGACTGTTTTGTCTAGCTTCTGAGACAGACTATTCAATGGCAAAAGTGGTGTTATCCGGAATCCATTACCGTCGACTTCTGCTATCGAATTGTCTAAGCGTCGGACCATCTCAACATAGCCACTGTCCTCTAAACCGTTTTGAATGGCCACGTTGTAGGACCATAGAAGGTGTCGATACCGGATAAAGGGGTTCAGGTCGTGGCCATATGGAGTGTCTCGTTCTGGCCAACAGGAACCCGGCGGCAGGCCAAGCCAGCCAGTTGGCCGCAAGGAGGTCACGAGCTTGCAAGAACTCCGGTCCGGGCGTTGAATTCTTGGATCATTGTGTCCCAGATTGGAGCTATGGCCTGAATGTCATGCCAGAATCGCAGGTCACGGCGGATTTCAAAATCATCGACTGAAACACCTTGTTGTTCAACCCAGGTGAAGTAGCCAAGGTTGAAAATCCTTTTGCGTCCTGAATCGTTGAGGATCTCGATTTCAGAGCCTTCTGTGTTGGTGAGATACCTTTCTGTTGAGAGGCCGGCTTCAGAAGTTCCAAATCCCTTTTGGTATCGCCCGTTGGCCAGTGCCTCTCGTTCACTTTGGTACATCTCTGCACCGTCAGTTGCGACAGTCATCAGCGCATCTTGAGGACCGAGGCTTAACTCTTTGGCTACCTTAATTGCTGCTAGGACGTTACAAATACTGGAGAGTCCGAAGTGGCCTAAGGTGGAGATTATTGACTGGTCGATTCGGCGGTCTTCAGTTAGAAACTTCTGGCCAGTATCAGTGTTGAATACCATGCTTAGGGCGTCGCAGGCTTTGTCACTTACCGCGACCACTGCATCGGTATTCATG
>Ga0310344_10000107_pt1 | contig 69228 bp, 57 predicted proteins | sample HC15DNA20200_MG_FD_203801 | JGI IMG/M metagenome (GOLD analysis project Ga0310344, IMG submission 203801) | Marine microbial communities from station ALOHA, North Pacific Subtropical Gyre - HC15-DNA-20-200_MG | ecosystem: Environmental > Aquatic > Marine > Oceanic | place: Pacific Ocean: North... | reverse complement strand
CAAAAAAGTAAATGAGGTAAGAAAATCTGGGAAAGAGTCTATCGAAAAAATAGAACAGGATTCAGCCGGTGATTGGTAAATTTTGAAAGACCTGTCGTTTTAAGAGAGGGTATATTTATGTCAAAAATGTCAATTGGAATAACGTTCCTTGTGCTATTTTCATTTAGCACAATGTTATCCTTGCAAGCGAAGAGCGAGGTTCAGGATGCAGAGTATAAAGTTGTCGATGAGATAGGTATTGATCGAAGTTTTCCAGACGCTAGCGAGAAAATTGAAGAATTCCTTGGATCAAAGAACTGGACTCCCGGAGTAAACATAAACTCCAAAACTGGAAAATCCTTTTTCATTTCTACTGGCACAGGCTTGATAACTGCTGATCGGAATGACAAATATTTTGTGTCGTCCAGGCAAAATGCTTTTGACAAAGCAATGCTGGAAGCAAAAAAGGCGCTGACAACATTTTTGGAAGAAGAAATCGGCGGGGTATTGAGTAATGAGCGAGCATCACCAAGTGAAAGTCGCGAGAAAGAACGTATCGAACGGTTAACTAGGGAAGGAATGGCATTACAGGCAGCAAAAGAACAAGTTAAAGCGCTTTCAACCGATGCAGAAAAATATAGTGGTGAAATAGGCATAAAATCGCTGGCGACCGCGGGAGCACAGGCGGAACGCCTTCTTAATTCTGAACTTGACCGTGAGTTAATAAAAAGGGGATTTGACCCTGATCAACCCGTCGAAGAACAAACCTTAAAAGAAATTATTGAATCCGAACAATTTAAAAGAGCTATAACATCAGCTGCAAAAGCACGTCTAGTGGGCGTTCAGGCCTACAGAACTTTTGAGATTATTCCTTCTTCAGGAAAGGGTGAAATAGGTGTTGTAGCAATATTCAGCCAACGCCTGGAGGCCGTGGCAAACAGCCTGTTTTCAGGAAATTCTGATATTATTCCTGTTGGAACCCCAAAGGCGGCACTTAAAAATCAGATACCAACAAGTAACAAAGCTCTTATCACAACATTTGGGGCTCAGGTTAAGCGTGACGAAACAGGCCAATTCGCAATTGTCGCTTATGCACAGCAGGGGCCTAAATCGAAATCTACACTAGCAAAAAAGACTGCCTATAAAAAAGCTGCACTGATTGCAAAATCACAAATACGATTTTTTGCTGGCGAAATCATGGCCATTCAGGAGTCGCTTGATCAGTCGGAAAATATAACAGAATTCGCAGACGAAACATCCCAAACCAACTTCGATGACTCATATCAGGAACACGTTAACTCTGTTGCAAAAAAGTTAAAGATTTCCGGAATGAAAACTCTTAAAAAGTGGAAAAGTAAACATCCTTTGACCGGACATGAGATTGTTGGCGTAGTTGTTGCTTGGTCTGCTTCCGATATGGATTTTGGGCGCGAAACAAAGAAACGGCTGGCCAAGGAGCCGAAAAAATCCAAGGGCGTTAAAAAGAAATCATCCAGTCAGTACGAAGGTGATGACACTAGTTCGCAAAGCGATGATGCATATGAAGCTACCGGCTCGTCCCCTGACGACGATGATTTCTAGAATTAAAAGAATAAGTATTAAAAATAATGCGAAGGCTTATCGTGTAAGAAAAAATTTTATTAATAGACAGGCTTTGGGAGGATATCAAAATGAAATACCAAGTAATTATGCTCTCTCTTGTTTTTTGCATTTTATTAGGCGTATCCCGTAGTGTAGATGCAGGGTGGCTTGACGATCTAAAGGAATCTGTGGAAGAAGCCACAACAGGATTAGAAAAATCAATTGATGGTCTTCAAAATGAGTCACCTCAGGAGCAGGATTCGGACGGGGGCCTAGGTAAACTTCTGGGCGTAGACACGGATGACGCAACTTCTGATAACTCTTCATCGCCAGAAAAAAGCGGCAAGGACATTGCAACCAGCAATGCAGCCATTAACTTTTTCTGCCCGCCTAAGAAAGCGCCTAAAAAGCTTCCCACCGATATGTCCGGGCTAGAACGTGATTTTGGTAAGAGTAGCGATGAACTCGCCGCAATGTTTAGGGAGGATAACCAGACTAGACTACCTTTCATCCTGGGCCTCGAACAATATGCTGACGCCTTCGACGGCCCTGAGATTAAAGAGGCCTATAACCATTTCCTAAACGGGTATGATCTAGGTTACTTAGCCCTGATACGGGAATACAGCCTGAAAAAGGACCACCGACTTACATGGGTGAGGAAAGCTGATGCTCTTTTCGCCTATGGTTTAGTTCATGTATACTACCAGAATGTAGGCGGCAATGCAGCAAAGGGCTACAAACTTATTCGCAGAGCAGCAGATCCTAAATTTGACCATACCCAATACGGTGCAACTTATATAGAAGGAACACGGCGCTACAACGGTTATGACATGGAAGTAAACCTTGGAACTGCTAGCCGGTATATGGGAGATGCCTATAAGCGGGCTTCCAACCGAAGCGATAACCTTGCTTTAATCATCCAAGCCGAGTTCCTCCGCATGGTTAAGGAACCGGATTTTCCCTACAAGAAACTCTACGCTGACCTCTTGGAAGCCAGTGACTCGATGCGCCAGACCCTGGAACAGCAGTACAGTGCGAGTGCCCGCAGTGCCAATCCAGTCATTCTCGAGAAGTCCCGCAAACTTGCCGTGATGCGGAATGACCTGCTTTTAGAAATCGGAACAATTGCAGGAATGGGCAAGGACTTGGAGGAGTTCAAGGTCAGAGCTAAGCAACTGAAAGCTGAGTCCAAATCATCAAACTCGATCGTTGAAGAGACCATAATACTGGGGGATGGGTTTTCTGAAAAACTAAAAACACGCTTGGGCACGCTTGAAAAAATGGATGAGCAGGGCTTGGCAAAATTAGAAACCGTTCACCAGGGCAATGAAAAACTACTCTACACTACAGCAAAGCTTGCCGTGGGTTGGTTTTCGTACCAGGGTTTCCAGGTAGCTAGCGGGATAAGCGGGGGTTTGAATATGTTTGAAACGGTGGAAATACTGAGGAATCTTGACGGTATGACCAACCGTATGTGCGAGGTCCGGGACGCTATTATTGGTTTCGCCAAACGGACTGAAGTCGCCATAGATTCCGCTAAAACGGACGAGTTCCAAGATGATATTTAGTTATTCACTTAGCTAAAAAGGCGATGTGAGCTCCGCATTAGTTTCCTATCAATGGAGATCACATCGTTGCATTCTCTGCAACTCCCTGTCGTCTTACCAGTCCTCCGGTTGCGGAACTGCCACCATGACTTCATCTGATTCTTTATTAAGGATAGCAAGATTATCCTGCATCAATTTATATGATAGTTCCATATCCTCCGTACTTCTCGTCTCACCCTCGACCAACCGTTTCCGCAGGCTAACATCCGCAATGGCATTAAAAGCTTGTTCCACCAGCCCTTCATAAAGAATATACACTCTGGAACGACGGCTAGAAGCGTTATCTTTATTCACCATTTCAAGATATTTGTGGATAGCCCGGTATCTTTGAGAGAAGATTTCCTTGTTAGAATAAGTCTCATATATTCTAATGTTCATCCCCACTGCAAGGCCCACCTGTTTTCGGTGCTCAGTAACCTGCTCTTCCTTAAACTGCCAACCTCTGAGCATAATTTCTACTGCGTAATCTGGAGAAGGCAGCGCGAGGCCGATTGTCTCGCTGCCTGTGGCGAATCTTACAAGCATATCCGCTCCGGTTGCCCGGGATTTTCGAAAGGGTATGATGGGGGCTTTCATCACGTCGCCAAAAGCTGTCGTAGCCGCCAGTCCGATCATATCTGAAATTTTATCAACGGTAATATCAATTGCAGCACAATCTTTGCGCACCCGGTCACGATGAATTGGAGCTACCACTTGAAAACTACCCCCGCCATATTTTAGCTCAAAGGGGTAAGAGGCAAGTTTACTAGTATACCAAGAAGCTATGCTGTCATTCAGACCCAACCCTCCTGTTATCATTTCAAGAAAAGCTTTTGGCAGGTCTACATTTACGGGGCCCTCATAGCTTTGCAGATACTTGGCTCGTACTGGAAAAGTCGATAGGATATCTCGTTTCTCAATATTAAAGAGAATATTATATCCCACAAGACGAAGCACTACATCGGTATAGTCCTTCTGTTTATCTAGCTTGATAATAAGTTCATTCGCTAGAGCAAAAATCATTCCAAAACGAGCACCGCGGGCATAACCAGAAAAATCTAGATTAAGCCCAACATCCTGCAGATTAACACTTGAAAGTGCATCTAATAATGCCTTGTTAGCTTTACTCTGGTTGCTCCCCGGAGCCTTGATTTCGAGAGCCTTGCGTGTAAAGTTTAGATCTACCTGTTTTCGATCCCCTGAAAGGTAACTAATTCCTGCCCAGTTTACAGATTCTGAAATTCCACTGTAAGCTTTAGACGAAATAAATGAGTGCAAAGAGACAACCGTAGGAAAACTTAATATAGGAATAGAGGCTTTTAATATCGACCTTCTGGTGAAGCTAACCACGGCACCCTTCCCTTTTCTCATTTCTGTTAGGATTTAGAATACTTCTACTAAGAGCCAATTATAGGAATACTATCCACATATTTAGTCATCACCGCAGGATCCCACCTTAAATACATTTTACAGCCTTCATGCCGGGCAGGTTCTTACTATTTGATCTTTTTTGCATGCAGGCGACTTACGATCTCTTTTCCAGCCATATTGCCAGCAATTATTAATGCGTTGCGAACGGCTTCATTATCTTCAAGCCCCCCCGCTCGAGCCTGTACGGGCCCAATGGCCGCAACTTTTTTGGGAAATTTGCGGGAGAGATCAAGAACCTGGCCATTTATAGAAACGACAACCGAAAGGCCTCCATCCACATTGCTATCTCTTGGGGTATTAATATCAATCGTACCAATTGCCAAATAAGTAATCTCGCAATCCCGCATAGCACCAATTACCAATTTTCTGGTTTTCGCATTCATCTTTCCATCTAACGCAAGCTGTTCTTGAACAACCTCGATATCCTCACCACCACAGCTGGCTAAGATATCTAAGTAATCAACCGGCTCATAATTATTTAGACTCAACATACTCGAAAGTGCAGCGTCTAAATCCTGAGTCGAAACAAGTGCATACTCACGCTCAGTGCTCGTAACAATTGCACCCTTTTTTTCCCGGCTACCGCCTGCACTATCTTTAGAAAATGATTCCGCCTCAGCAGACATTATAACGGTATTACCATCATCTACCGCTGAATTGGTCTCAGTATCAGCCGCTTGTTTTTTCTCAATTTTAATTCGTTTTTCATCAAATGTTTTGGTAGTGCCACCAATCGTTGACATAGTTTTTTTTGCAGCAAAAATCCACACCATATAGCTGCCGTCGCCACCAGCAGTGGCTGCCTCGGAGGAGGCTGTAAATACACCATCCAACAGTACGGTATTAACCCGAATTTTAACCTTAGTGTATATTTCCTTAGCCTCTTTCATGACCTCCTGTTTTTCACGGAGGACAATGACATAACTTGAAAGATCCCCAAGTATTTGTTCCTTTTTCCCCAGATACTCTTGCGTCCGCCCTGCTCCAAAACAACTTGCGATATACTGGTTAAAGGCTTGCTCTATCGCCTTTTGGCGTCCTGCTTGTATAAACTCGGGCTTTGGGTCGCTGTCAAATACACCCTTTCTTTCATAAGTTACTTGGGAGTCTGCTAGAAATTCCCGCATAGGATCACACTCTTTAGCTTCTGCACGCGGTAAAGATCCCGAAGCGACAGAATACAATAGCATAGCCGTTACAAGCAGTACTCCTGAAAGCAACTTCATGGTTCCACCAGCCTTCCTAAAATATTATACCAACCTACGCGTATGCTATCATAATTAGAAAGAATTATTAGAGCTTTTTTACAATGCTCTTTGTCGGTACTTTTAAATAACCTCGGCTTTCAAGATCCATATAAATTATACAAGGCTATAAGCCGCTAAAAATAATTAGAAGATCAATAGTTGTTAATTGAGTTTTCTAAGCGGGTAGAAGCTGCACCTCATAATTTTATTCGAGCTTAACTATCAAACGGCAATTTTTCTATGCCAAAAACCCCTACCTCGCCTTTCGGGTAGACCACACGACCTATAATACCAATACGGTTTAGCAATTTTTGCAGATTTCGTGTTAAACGTTCTGTTCCTGACTGTGTTTCATACCAAACCTCATGATGGTTTAATGTAGCGACCAAAGTCCGATGTTTCTTGTAGCCTTTAAAGGCCACCAAGTAGTCACAAATTTTGTGATATTCATCAACGGATATATTATCGAATATCAGGACATAATTGTGTGTGAGGTCACTTCTTTCTTCTAAAGTCCAATTTGAACTGTTGCCATGGCCAGCTTTAAACCAGACCGTTGCAATATTACCGAGAACATCACTCAATTCCTGTGATAGAGACTTCGCTTTTGCCCCGGCCTGTTCTATAAGACATGCTCGATTACAATCTTTCGCCACATACCAGTTGTCCGGTGATGACACTTCAAAATTTCCAAGGCGTAGTCCAGACCTTACATCCACAAGACGACCACTTAAACGAATGTGAAAACGATCCGAATACTCCTGATCCAAAATGAACGAGTGTATCGAGAAAATTAAGGCGACATCTACTGTTGGCCGACTAATTGAGCGGGCCTCATCCATCAGTTGGTCAGTTTTTTTTCTATTGTAGGCGTGTTTTTTCGCTGTCGACCGGTCCACAACATGGAACCCCTTTGTTATGAGCTGGTTTGACATGGCATCGATAACTCTCCGGGTCATATGATCATCAATTGCAGTAGAGTGCATATCCGCCGTTTCACTCAAAATTAAGACTGTTGGTGCGTCCGCTGCAGCCACATATTTTTGGGAATATGTAACTAAAAATGCTGTCAGCGCTATAACTCCAAAAAACAATACAAACTTCATTCTCTAGCCCTCACACGATTTAAATGAGATTCATAATCTCTATATATTTATGAAAGGTTCAGAGCCCTAATCCACGTTGTTTTATTTTACTTCTTCCATAAAATTGCAGAGACTTTTTCAAACTAATTTGGGAAGAGTTATGAAGATACGCCTTACAAGATCATCGATCATGGAAGGGATATGATCTTCATCAGTTGTAAATAAATGAGCATCAACAGCTGCCATTGGAACAGATAAGAGGGAAAATGGTGGCGCACCACTAGACCGCCTGGCGATGTGAGAAGCCTCCCACAGCACACTGTTATCTGGCGTAAAAACAAGCCTAACATGGAGGCCAATTCGACGCTGAGACCAGATGATAAGTTGTGTTGACTCAACTTTCTTGAGGTGCCACTCAAGATAAACTGGACAATTTTCAAGTCGGCTAAATTGTTTCATACCGGAACTATTTCGAGTTTCTAAACCCAACCGACGCTCCAGTATCTGACGTTCAGCGTCATCTATCACCCGGTGGTAATATCTTCGAAGTTTTGTGGCAATTACTTCTGCCGTCAAATTTTTAATTTGTATCGGTATATGGGTACCGGAAGTAGGTGCGACAACTACACAATCTGGGGGAATAAAATAATAATCATCCTTTAACGAATGATGCACATCTCTTGTAAACAAATTTTCCTGTTTGGGACTTTCATTGAGATCATAGTAGTGAGTCTGATTGCAAGCCGTTAACATAATCAGGAGAGGGAAACATAGCTTGAACCCAAGTTCATACACTCTCATCATAGCACGTTATTGTCACAGTGACGCTCTACTCTGGGCAAGTAAATTTGCCCCTGAACTAATTCTCCATCCAACTGTATGTTTTCAACTATAACTGTGCCATTTTCAGTTCTATAATACGCACGTACGACAGACCCCTCTTGGTATTCATCACCAATAAGGGATTTGAGACCGCCAAGAAGCATCGCATCTGTTTGCCGTGAAAAGATACGAACATGATTGGCCCCATTAAACTGTCCATGCACCTTTCTTATCTGATTCAGACGCTCATATTCCTGTACTGTCAGGGAACCTGCGGGTTTGCGGAAAAAACTGCTGTAACGATCTAGGTTGGGCGACCAAGGCTCTCCTTTTGTTTCATTTAATCTGAATAACTCACCATCTGAATTTATTACAGCAACTTCCATCCCATAGCAGTTTCTGAATAACCGGTAGAGTAACTTTCTCTGCCCGGAAGAAACTGGCCAGGCAATTTCGATAAAAGGGCCCGATCCATGCTCCAACTTTCTAAGCAATACCCGTCCCTCTTTCTCAATAGTAGTACGGTCCGTCAAAAACTCCTTCTGGTTCAGGTTACTGGCAAAGTTAAAATCTTGACGGTTAAAATTAGACATTTCTTTCTGTTTTACTGAACTCTTCAAAATAGATTGATTCACTTCTAGCTGAGCGTTCTTTAAGGGAGATGACCCAAATGCTCCATCGGGTATCTTTTTAATTAAGAACGGATTATTTATTTTCGTGGAATTCAGGTAATTCTCAGATCCTCCATCAGTAGTTTGCGATGTAACCAAGTTTCTTTTCCTAGTTTCTCCCCCGAAATTTTTACCCTTAGCAATACGGACAGGTTTATCTTTAACCTCGGGTGGTTGGGGCAAGAGCACTCTAAAATCTTTTTGCCGGGATAACGGTTGACGGGTTGTTGGAGAAGATTGTTCAAAATCTTTAATGGGCTTTACAACGTCCGGATTCACTATTGTTTCTGACATAATACCCGGGAGAGTGCGGTACAAAATTAAAGCTAACACAAGAAGAGGGGCTGAAATATCAAGTGCACATCTAAATTTTCTAGACTTCACTGTATTATTTCACAGTTTTATCAACGAAAAGAATCTCCATATCTTCAGCCAACAAACGTAAAGACGTCCTTCTTTGACTTGCGTGAGGTTCTTGTTCATGGGAACCAGTGTTATCGCTATGTTTATTCGCCCTTCCACTCAAAACCAATTGACGTCGACGCTCAATTTCAGGACTCAATTTGCTTGGTTTTTCAAGAGAAGTGGATTTACCCTCAGTTCTTGGTATATTAATTTCATTGTGCAATGCCTCACTAGGCACGGTGGGATTCTTTCCCCTATTCAGGCTGACATTTTGCTCCCTAAAATTATTCGGATGGTCATCGTTTGACCAATCATCTGTATCTTCCAATGGATTTACAGGTTTAAGTTCTGAATCGGATATAGACAGGTCTGTCAATTCTTTCTGCTCAGTCTGAGCATTTGGCTGGCCTGCAGTATGTAACGGTTCACTGGATTTCAAGCTCTCCGAACCTTGTTTGTTAGGGGCTGATGACACGTCAGTAAGATCATTAGTTTTACCCTGTCCGAGTTCAGTTTTTGAAACAGAATGATCTACTTTATCTTTTGCCCAATCGAAGTGATTTTTCATCCGCATTTGGTTGTTCTCACCCAAAAAAAGGTATGCGAGTGCAACGGCCACTAATATGTTGAAAACTACCAGTTTCATAGGTTTTCCTATATATTCAATGCTCGTGATTGAATTCTCAAACCTGTAACAGACAGCAAGGCACGCAAAACTGCAGCAGTTGGAACGCCAACCACGCTCGTCAGAAATGCCATGCTAAAATGTGCAGTGAGATTTCCAATAATTTCCCGTATAGTATCGGGCGACAATTCGCGTTCGGATAGATCTGCGATACCTATAGAAATACCCAGCAACGTATAAGTCAGTCCTAATGTAGCAACCCCGTTTCCAGAATGCATTCCAACTTCAAACCAGACCCTTTGAATGCTAGAATTCAAATTCGCTTCCTGTATCCTTAACCAGGAATAAAGTGCCAAAAGAACAAGTGCGGAATAGAGAAAAATAAAGGTACTTCCAAACACTTCGTGAACCCAATTAATTATCTCGCTGATACCAATAGGCGTACTCATTACAGCTAATGCTAGTGAGATAGTAATTGCACCCAGAAACCAAGTTAGAGCCTTGGAAAAAGACCTACTCCTTGCAATTCTCATTTTATTGGCGACCAATTCTAGTAGACATCAGGGTCTGAGTGGTAATTCCTAGTTGAGTTAGCCAGGTATCAATTATAGAAGTTTGCTTCTCAGAAGAGGCATGCACTAAAAATGTCAAATCATAATTACTAAAAGCCCGGCGTACGGTCGGAGTATTTCTCCCTTTTAAACTCTCGTCACGTAATACCACACGTTCCAGATCGATTAATCTATGACGCGATATTTCTAGACTATTTGCCCGTTCCTCAAACGCCACATCTGGAGACCGAAGCGTTTCAATAAGAATTGCGCGCTCTCTTTCCATATTTTCTACGGTTCCTGCATGGGCAAGAAAAGCAAGAGGCCCCAGAAAAATAATTAAAATAAGAGCTGCCAACGTATAAATATATACTGTACTTAATCCTTTATTCATTTAGACCTCCAACTATCTAGAAATGAAAAACCTGACTGCCTGCGGAAGAGTTGAAGCTTTATGAGCTTCACCGTTAGCATATTCAGAATTATCAAATTCCTGGGAAAGTGCATTAGCATCCAGAGCCACAAGCTTTGCCATATAACCAAGAATGGTTTCCTCTTGATCAAGCAATTGAAGTTTAAACTGTGTCTCAGATATTAATTCCTTCAAATAACCATCCTTAGTTAATAATCGTCCATCACCCTCTGAAACTGGACTCATAGCGTGGTTTTTTATTGCCTGAGATAGGGATTCTATGGCGCTCAAGTTTCTTGTGAACTCCTTTGAATACTTACTCTCATCAGTTGCTGTTTTTTCCATCAACCTCATATCAACTTCGGAAATTGACGCCTGGAATCTTGACCGAGCTGCATTTTGCTTTTCGATTAAATCCTTTCTTCCACCTTCTAATCTGGCACTACCCTGCATAGACTGTTGTAAAAGACTTTCCAAAATTTCCGACTGTTTCTCTAACGCTCGGCGTCTCAATTCAACTTTACGCGTTACAAGATCTACAAATTCACGCTTTTCGACTAAAAATTGGTGTTTTAGTTCTCTCTGCATTTCACCATCAGTTTGCTTGATAGCCATTTCAAGATCAGTCAATGTTTCGGACTTAAAAGTTAATTCCGTCTCGACGTCCTTCACAGCGCGACCAAGTTCTGATCCCAAAAAGTCCTGTTCCAGAGATTTTTTAATATACTTGGCAGGAAGTTTTTCAAGTCGCTCACTAGCTTCTGGTTGCCAAACCGGGCTACTTGAAGTGCTCGAGTAAACTGGCGCATCCATTGCAATCATTACACCTAAAACACTGCAAAAGATCATTTCGCGAGAACAAAGTACTTTGCAAATGAAGGGCTTGAACATGATTAACATCCTCCTCTCCACTCTAATTTCGTTGCCAATACCGGATACGTCTCAATTCAGTTTTGAGCATAGGATTTACGTTAACTATAGAAAATTCCCCTAGTGCCGAATCATTCTCAAGACCTAATAGCAATGACATCGTGTCACTAAATGAAGCTCCATCAGAATAATATAAATCGTGATCAGAATACGCTGCCTTAAATTTATTAAGGTTTGCTCGTGCCTTTATCACATCGCCTCCCTTGAAATAATTTTGAATTGATAGCGCGTATGATTTCATACGCTCTTCAACTGCTAATCCGCTGCTTTCTGGGCCAAGCCCTGCTTCACACTTTTCCATCATCCTGGCACTCGCTAAATATCGAGCATGCGATCCAGCTTGACGAGCTTTCGAATCAAGAATGGCTGCTTCATCAAGACATTCTCTATAATTCTGCATGGCGGTAATTTCTGCATGGCGCTCTTCTCTAAACCCAATACCTTCATCTGTTTCAGTCGGAAATGTGGCATGGCATGCTGTCAATAACAGCAATACACAACATCCCCCGGAAAGTGCAGAAATGTGCAATTTTTGTCGGCATAAAAAAGAAAACATTGTGCGACCCCTACGTTGTTCTATAGGGGTTTATGAAAAGGATAGAGCAAGTTTTATCAGCCGAGACGCTTCATTTATAAAAATACTATATATTTTCTCAGGAGTCAGGGGCGGTGCAGTAAATCAGGTACTTACTCTATTTCAGCTTGAAAAGTTTTGATATATGGTTTCTGCTGTAATCAGCAAAGATCCGGCTAATTCATTATTCCCTCAAATAATTAAGGCTGGTAAAAGTTTTTCCTAAATTATTAGGTGTCACCCAATCTAATTGCCATCTCCATGGAAACTTCAGAAGACTAATACTCACTCTCTTCAGGCGATTGTCCAGAACCTATATATGATTTATTATTCTGGTCGTTTCTCTCATAATTGAGCTCAGGAATAATTACACTTGGTAGCAACACTCCAGCCACCAAAGCTACCAACCCAAGCAATAGTATTAATACGCCCAATCGAAACCTCTTTTTTTGATAGAGGCTAAATATTTTTAAAGGATTTGGTCCATAATTTGAGAATAGAGTCTTGCGATCTGTACTTCTTAATATAGGGATTCCAAATACTTCAGATATTTCACTTATCGTGTGAAATCCCCGGGCAACAATTCCGACGGGAAGATCTGCTCTCCCTAGTATTTCGGCACTATCCTGGGGCACGCAAATATAAACATCCTTCCCTTTTTTCATTATTTTCTTCAATTCAGGTAGAGCACTGTGTAATTTTTCAGGAACCTGTGAAACTGGAGTAACCTTAAGGTCATTATCAACCAGTCCAGTTAACCAAATTGCAAATTCAAATGGATCATCGGGGCCAGCCAATATACCTCTATAAGCGAAGGCATGAGCAACAAAAAATGCTAATTGCCAGCTTTTTCCCTGATTGATCGGCCCTGAAAGATCAAGGCGAAAAGCTCCCCCGTTAAATGGCCCAAATTCGCGTTCAACAATGCCCGTAGGACGCTTAACAAAATCATTATAATCAGCACTAATTGGCAATTTTTCAGTGGTACGCTGAAGGCATACCATTGATTCAGCAATACCCTCCTCACGCCATATACGTTCCACTAGGACTGGGCCAAACGTAGTACCTATGTACACTCGAATCTTCACGAACGGCGGAACACTATCGTTTTTTCATCTCTTAAACGCGATAACAATTCTGAGTCATTTTCAAGCAATAATTGGACTTTACCATTGTGTGTCGCTTCAAGAACAATTTTTGTGCACTTATCAAACTCATCACAGATAAACAGAATTGGTTCTGATGAACTTAAGTCTTCGGTAAATTCAATAATCACATAGGTCTGGGATGGTTCAGCACTAGACGGAACAAACTTAATGCGACACCCTAACCCTTCACGAACAGCCTCAGCACCGGTATCTGCTGCGATTCCTAAAGGTATGATTGTTGTCATATGTTTTTCTATCAAACGCTTGTAATCTTCTCTTAGTAAGGCGTTTTTTTCTAAGATAGATTCTATTTCAGGTGACAACTCTTTCTCATACATATACTGGAAAATAGTGTTAAAGGTTACCCGCTCTGATTCTGATGGATCTTCCGAAGTTAATTGTTCTAGGCGATGGTAAGCACCAAATAGCAAACTTGCACGTTCAATTTTCAAAGTGTCTCTCGGATCGAAAGTATTATTCATCAATGTTCTCCATAAAGACGTTGAAAGCATTCTCCGAAAAAGTGTGCATCTGAGACAAACTGATCGGATAAACTAGGCGATTTTTCCTCTAAACCTTCAATTATTTTAAACCATACGCCCAATTTTTCGCGTATTCGCAACATAGCACCTAATCCTTCTTGATGCCCTTCAAGCAGATCAGGAACTTCTGAGTCTGTATCCGTAAAACCGTGACGGTTAAGTCTATTAAATGCCCGCCTAGCCTCTACAAAATATCCTTCGACAACACTACCTTCATCACTCCCCATACCTTCCTTAAATTCTCCAGACTCACGCAACATCCAAGTGCTAGCCTTAACAGTTTCAGATACATGTTCGTGCAAATATTTTAATCGTGTAATTCTGTTTTGAAAATTCTCAGTATCATCGCAGGAGGCAATTTTTCGAATTTGTAAAATATTTTTTTTTGAGCGAGCTGCCTGTGTTAATCGTGATTGTGTAAAACCAAAGGTTTCATGGCGTAGTAATGATAAAGGCCATTCCTCCGCAAGAGGACCCCAGTCCATCATTAACAAAAGATCTTTCTGCTCTCGGCTGTTTAAAAAACGGATGCGCTTTGCAGGGTCAACTTCAAGCTTTAGCAATGGTGATTGCCATTCACTCTCCATATCTGAAGTTGCCATAAATATGTCAAGTGATATCTCACCAGCCTCACGATTCTCACCGAATGAAAAGCAGTTATCGAGCGAACCTACTATGCTGCCTCTCTGCATTGCTTTCACAAACGCTACAAAAGCTCTTACAACAGATCTGTATAATTTAAAATCACCAGAACCCTCAACGTTTATCTGCTCTCGCCAAAAGGAAAGTATTATTTCGTCATTTATTTCAAGCTTCACTCGATTGTTAAAATTATTAAGAAAAGCTACGATTGTTTCAAACTTCTCTTGTTCTTGCGCAGGTCGCAAGTGATCAGTTAAATAATCATATAATTTCCTTGAAATGCCATTAGAAGCTTCACCAATAGACCCCTCTTTTGTCACATCCTCTAACATTTCTGTAAAAATTTTTTCGACTTCCTTGTATCCAACCGTCCCCACTAGAAAATACAGCATTATTGAAAGAATAGGCATACGCTCAAATGGAACCGTAAACTGGGCACTATCATATTTGATCACTATTCCATCTGAGTTGCTCATTAAGCCACCTCTTCGCCATCCCGTATCTTTCTCGCGCTCTATAATTAGGGTCCGGAAAAAATGGGAAGAAGCTCTGTTCCCAGTAATCTCGCGCCCTAAAAAGGTTTCCCAACCTTCTTTATAAATTGCATCAACGACGTTAACAAAATGGCAAAGCTGAAGAATTATTCTGGTGTAGTTGCGACAAGCAACATGCTTTGCCAAGTCACGAGATACTCTGCGGGAGAATATTAAATCACCATTTGCGGTTTTCGCATCGGCAGCGTTGCGAAAAGCAGATACTAATTCCTTGCTCATTCCAGATTGGAAAGCTTGATGTTTAGCCTCCGTTGCGTCCATTTACCATATCCTTTTAACCACAGTTCTCTTTGATAATATTTATACTTACTTTTAACCTTTTCTACATATTTTCTCGTGGCTGGAATAATTTTTACATCCGGCCAAACACCAACAGCTGAGCCACCATTATAATATGACAGCGCTAGTTCAATATGCCCATGATAACGCGAAATCAACCTCAGAAGAAAGTGGATGCCCAGTCTAATATTAACTCTAGGTCTCCATAATGTCTCAGCGTCAAGACCGTACTCCCCCAGAGCCGTCTGTGGCATAATTTGCATTACACCCCTCGCACCTTTAACGCTCAACGCATTGGGGTCAAAATTTGACTCTACTTTAGCTACAGCAAGCGCTAAAGCTACCGGCAACCCTAGTTCGAGAGCCTCTTCCACAACCATTGAACGAATAATTTGGCGATCTTCGCTAAGCATAGCGAGAGAGGTATTGTAAGAAAGTAGAACCGCGCCCAGAAAAAACCCTATGAAAGAGATTGTTAAGCGTTTTGCAAGTGGGTAAAAAATTGTGTTCCTAAAGTTCATTATGGGTCTCTAACATTGGAAAGTCGTCGAGCTGCTCGCTTGCTTCTATCACTCGTATATTTAGGCTCTCATTAAAATCATCAAATTCCCTCCAAGTTGCATGCAAACTAATGTCGGGCAAGGACAATCCAAGTTGTTTTTGAGCTGCCAAATATTTACCTGGGTATAGGGTTAAGTGGCTGTCGATTGGAAACTCTAACAAAGTCTGGGAAATATTTTGAGAAAATGCATTAAGTAGTTCTGACTCATATCGCCTTTGCCAATTAAGCACTGCATCAACATATGTTTGTGAGTCTGAAACTGCTTCTAAATTTTTAGTCGGAGCTTTTTCTGTACCGAACTTGTAATGTGATAAGGCAAGATCCCAGCGGCCGTTATAACGGCGTATTAAAGTGTCTAGAAAATCTATGCCAATTTGAACGTTGAGACGAGCCGCCCACAACTCCTCGGGTTTTATACCATATCTTGAAACCGCAATGTCTGGCATTAGTTGCATAACCCCAACCGCTCCCGCAGGGCTCAGAGCATTTTCCTGAAAATCAGACTCTACCTTGGCTACAGCTAGAGCCAAGGATGCTGGAACTTGACTATTCATGGCTTCCTCCAAAACCAACCGCTGAATAACGCTTTTTGTTGAGGCTATAGACTGATTTGCAGTTCCCCCACATAACGTCACTAATGCCAATGCTGCCACGATACATTTTAGCAATGCAGCTCTAGCCCCATTGCATAGCTTATAGTTTGCAGGCATTTACCTTCACCATCGTGCAAAATATTTTGATTGTTTCTCCATTAGGTGCGTAGAACCATTATTCACTAACTCCCATGAACCATCCGAACGTCTACAAGCTGTTCCATATGAGGCGTGATGGTGGCCACCAATAATTACTTCAGTCTGATATTCCCGGCAATATTGATTTCTTTCCCCTCTAAAAATATTTAATGGTGTGGTATTACCATAATTCCCCGTATCGGGATTTCTCCAGCCAGATCTGTCTCCACTTTTTGAATACTCTAGCGAATGATGCCTATTTCTCGTGGCGTATATTTGGTCAACCCTATCCAGGGATAATCCTAAGTTCCTACCAATTAAGGCTCCAACCAAAACCCCTGCTCCAGTTGCAGCTAACTGTCCACGACCTTTCCCTATCTGGGATCCACCCCACCCCCCCAATGCAGCTCCAAGAAACATTGCAATAGTTTCTTTGGATCCACTTTCTGCAATTGCTGAAGTAGAACTTATACTAAAAGTGCTCCAAACTAATGCACTTACGCACAGTGTGCAAAATAATAGCTTTCTCATAATTCGCCCCACAATTTGGTCTGTTTTAACGCATCTTTTCATTTAAAATTTCTACCCAGTTTTTAGAAAGAGTGGTTATATGAAGGTTCTTGATGTTCAATTTTTTTTGAACCGTCATGGCAGCACTTATTGAAAGATCGGGGGAAATGGCCAGTATGTTGTACTTATCTTTTAGCAATGAGGTATCTTCGATAGGATTTAATGCGCCATCGTAAAGGTTCCGCTTCCAATAAATTAGAAGAGTTTCCGGGTTAGCCCTGTGCACGTTATAATCTTCTTCAATTACCTCAGCCGCTGGCATCGCAAGCTTAATTTGTGACGTTACAGTCTTCACACTTGATCGATTTTCATTAAATGCCCCACCCATAGAGATCATTGCCAATACCATGATGCTGAAAAATGCCATTGCCAAAGCCAGTGCAATTTCAGTCATTGGATTAGATGAGCTCTCGTATGCCATAAGGTAGTTCTTCTCTTACGTAAGCATAAATGTAAATTTTATTTCCTAATATGCTTATGAGAAGATTTGGTGATATATTCGTTTGCTAATTAAATTTAAGACCGATGACGCGCCAACTTACAATTAATTATTGTTATAAAACCTGGCACCAAAACGGGTAAATATCGTCCTTAATAGATGTAAGAGCGGCTATAGATTTATTCTATCTATCACTGTTTTAATAATTAGCAGGATCGGTCATGAGACCTTGGTTATTAAGTACGTTGCCACGTTTAGCCGCTTCTTCCTGCACGTCGTGACGCCATTCAACTTTACCCGGATCAGTACCGCCAACGATGACGAATAAAAGCCCCTCTTTATCACTTATATTCCGAAAACCACGCATAACATTGGGGGGGCAAGAAGCTACGTCCCACTTATTTAGAACAATATGCGTCAAATCCTCATTCTCACCCCAAAATATTTTCCACCTTCCACTCAAAGGCATAAAAACTTCATTGGTCTTATGATCATGATGAAGGGTGCCTTTTCCTGGGTCACACTTAACAAGTGCACAACTGAAGTAACGATTATCGGTAATTTGTACTTTCTGTTGAGGGTCCTCAGCCACACCCTGTCCTATAATTTGATATATCTCGCGCTCACAACCAGGAATTATGGCATCCAGCATTGGCATCTTGCTCCCTTCCAATTCTGAAAATCGAGCAACACGGGTCCTCTCAAATTCTTCAACTGTAATACTAGACATTTTTATCCCCCGGGATCTTATGAATAACCAATATATTGTATTAAATATCATAGGAAAATAATATAGTCGGAAAGATACTTGCCTCACCTATCCATATATGATTATTACATTAACCCGAATGTATTTGTGAAATTTATTTACCGTAATATTAGAATTAAGGCAGTTATTAAACTTACCTTAATCATGAGAAAAAGAATGGGGGAGGAATAATTAGATGAACGAAAGTTCTGATGCTTCTGTACGCGTGGCGTGCGACGTTGGCGGTACTTTTACGGACGTATGTGTTCTTGATGAGAAATCAGGGGAAATACATGTTGCTAAAACCCCCACTACTCCTGACCCGATCGATGGCATCCTTAATGGCATTGAAGCTGCTGGTGTAAACCTCAAGAACGTAGCCCTCTTTTCTCACGGGACTACTTTATCTACCAACGCATTAATAACTCGTAATTTTCCGCCCGCCATTATGGTCACGACAAAAGGATTCAGAGACGTTATAGAAATACGTCGAGGGACAAGGGATGACTTGTGGGATACTTATAAGGAAATGGCTCCTCCCTACATACCGCGTCGCAATAGACTTGTGGTTAGCGAACGTATTGACTACGCGGGTGATGTTATTGAGCCCGTTAATGAGCAAGAAGCACGCGAACTAGCTAGGATCATCCGGAAACGCGGTATAAACACAATTGCTGTGTGTTTTGCAAACGCCTTTGCTAGTCCGGTAAACGAGGAACGCATGCGGGACATTCTGCGTGAAGAACTACCAGAAGCAAACATTTCACTTTCAAGTGAAATCATGCCCGAAATTTTTGAGCATGAGCGTTTTTCTACCACAGTAGCAAACGCTGTCTTGGCTCCAGTAGTAGGCGAGTACACTGGACGCCTAGCTAAACGTATGGCAGATAATGGATACACGGAAGATGTGCTGCTACTTCACTCAGGCGGTGGAGTCATGACAGAAAAAGGCGCAGCAAAATTTCCTGCAAGACTAGCCGCTTCAGGGATCGCTGCCGGGGCTATTGCCAGTCGCTTCGTGGCGCAACATGCTGGATACGAGAATTCAATAAGTCTTGATATGGGTGGTACCAGTACAGATGTATCTTTGTGTGACCGTGGAAATTTACGGGTAACAACAGACTGGTACATTGAATATGGATATCCTATCTGCTTTCCAAGCATTGAAGTACTAACCATCGGAGCAGGCGGAGGTTCTCTAGCTTGGATTGACGAAGCAAACTCGCTAAGAAATGGCCCTCAATCTGCGGGTTCAACTCCAGGGCCGGCCTGTTACGGTCGAGGTGGTACAGAACCAACTAATTGTGACGCCAATGTCGTACTGGGCCGTCTCAGTGATAATCTAGCAGGCGGCGCAGTAAAGCTTGATAAATCATTGGCTGCAGAAGCAATTAACAGGGTTGTTGCTGAACCGCTGGGGCTTTCTCTTGAGGACGCAGCCGTTTCAATTTTAAAAGTCGCAAATGCTAATATGGCGGACGCCGTACGCCTGGTATCTATCCGTCGGGGTTATGACCCAAGAGATTTTGCCTTAGTGACATTTGGCGGCGCAGGCGCACTTCACGGTGTTGCTCTCGCCCGAGACTTATCAATTCCAACTGTATTAGTTCCTCCGGCACCGGGGGTGACCTCAGCATTGGGATGCCTGCTTGTTGATATTAAGCATGATATTTCACGCATGTATTTGAGTGCTGTCGAGGATGTCAATCCTTCAGACGTGGACGCTGCATTTAAAGAGTTAGAGGAAGAGGGCCGTCAACATTTAGAAAATGAAGGTGTTACTGAAGATAAAATGTCCTTCCAACGACATATTGATATGCGTTATCTCGGTCAGTGGCGAGCAATGTCAATCGACGTTGGTTCGGATATAACATCTCTGGACGATGCAGTGGCATTATTTCATGAGGAGCACGGTCGGGAACATAATTACTCCAGGCTTGATGCACCGGTTGAAGTATATCGACTAACAGTTACTGCTACCGGGCAAACACCGAAGGCTGAGTTTGCGCAACATGAAAAAGATAGCTCAACAGTCAAACCCAATTCTGAAAGAAATGTGGTGTTCGATGAAGAGCCCTCAGCAATCCTTACGCCTGTTTATGATAGAGATAAACTTCTCGCGGGATCCGTAGTCAACGGGCCCGCGGTTATAGAACAACTCGACTCAACAATATTAGTTCCACCGGGCTTAAAGGCGGAGGTCGATACATCATTAACAATCACAATTCATGTACCATTGGTAGATGCATAGGAAGATTAAGTAAGAAACATTATTATTAAGCCATCATAATTAAAGTTAGGAGAATAAGGCATGAGTACTAACAAAGAAGGATATACGCTCGACCCGGTAACCTTTGAAGTTTTGAAGAATGCTTACGTCAATATTGTTGACCAGATGGCTGAACAAATTTTCCGCACTTGCTACTCGTTTGTAATTTGGTCTAGGGATTTTTCATCCGCAATTTGTGATACAGAAGGCAACACTGTAATGCAAGGCAGCGGTGATATAGCAGCGCATGTTGGAACCCTGCATTACACAGCGCAAGCGGTTATAAATAAATTTGGTGATGACATCCACCCCGGCGATACTTTCGTTGTAAACGACGTTTACCAAGGCGGCACACACTTCAATGATACACGCATAGTCCGTCCTATATTTTATAAGGATACGCACTTGGGATTTGCTCAAGCCAATGGACATTGGGCTGACGTCGGTGGTGCGGTACCAGGGTCTTTTAACGTAAACGCTCTTGACCATATGGCGGAGGGTCTTCGAATAACCCCCGTAAGAGTATACAGCAAAGGTGTATTTTTGTCTGATGTAGCTGAGTTAATTGCAAATAACACTCGGGCACCAGATGACATTATAGGCGACCTTCAAGCACAAGCAGAAGCATGTAATATCGCTGAAAGAGAAGTATGCAGACTCTGTGATAAGTATGGCGTCGATACGATCCAAACCTCGTTTCAAGAAGTTCAGGATTATGTCGAAACCTTGACGCGTCAACGTATATCTAAACTCCCGGACGGCGTATGGGAGACAGAAGATTATATTGATGTGGACCCTGTTCTTGGTGAAGGATTAATTCCAATTAAAATAAAGATGACAATAAAGGGAGATAGTGTCCATTATGATTTAAGTGAATCCCATCCTAATACAATTTCGACATTTCTTAACTGCTGTTATGGTGGTGCTTTTGCAGCGATCGTAGCTGGCACCAAAATGCAATCACCGGACATACCTCTTAATTCAGGATTTTATAGGGTTGTTACAGTAGAACTTGGGCCAGAAGGCTCTGTGGTTAATGCAGATTGGCCAACACCAGTTGCCGGATTCTGTTCGGGACCTTTCGAAAAAATTATGAACTCAGTGTTTGAATTATGGGCAGAAATTTTGCCTGAACGCGCAATGGCCTGTACGTTCAACCTAGAGTATCTACTAATCGGTGGACGTGATGGGCGTAAGGAAGGGCTACCCTATTTTATGTGGTATGATTGGATGGTTGGTGGTTGGGGGGCACGGAACGGGCGTGATGGATGGGCTGCATCTGGACCTGTATTCGGCGTTCAACTTGGCACACAACCCTTTGAAGGCCAAGAACGCCTTGCGCCAGTGGTTACAACCGAACATGAATTAATCGTGGATTCTGGAGGCCCCGGTTCCTCCCGTGGTGGTATGGGCGTTGAGAAGGGCGTTACATTAACAAAAACTGAACGCTCTGTAGTATCTTATTGCTGTGATAGAGAACGCTCAGTTACGTGGGGACTATGGGGTGGACTTCCCTCAATTCCTCACGGCGTATGGGTAAATCCAGGAACTCAAGGTGAACGTTATCTTGGTTCTCTTTTCTCTGGAGTCCCTGTCGAATCTGGAGATGTCATAACAAGACCATCTGCAGGTGGTGGCGGATTAGGAGACCCTATCGAGCGAGAAACTCAGAAGGTTTGTGAAGATGTGAGAGAAGGTTACGTTTCGATTGAACGAGCTGAAAAGGATTATGGAGTAATTGTTCGGGAAATAGACGCAGACCTAGCAGAATATGAGGTTGATAACGATGCAACGGAAAGCAAACGGAAACATATCAGAGAGAACCGACATTCATGGTTAGAAGAAAATGCGGAATCAATTGCTACAAAGTATCGTAATAAAGAATTGGACAAACTAGATCTAATTCGACAGTACGGTGTAATTGTCGACTGGGGTTCGGGAGAACTTCTGCCTAAAACGACAGAGCAGTTTAGGGCAATGTTAAAACGAAGAACTGCGGCACATTGGGTATTGCCAGGAAAATCTAGTAATGAAACTCCTACCCTGCGTGTTGCTTAGGCGATACAATCCTTAACCGTAAATTATGGATAACAGTATTCACTGCAAATGGACTTTATAGGCAAGCAAGTATTACGCACTGAAGATGTCCGTTTCCTCAACGGTTGTGGGAATTATGTGGATGATATTCACGTTCCAAATCAAACGTATGCAGCATTTTTACGAAGTCCGTACGCATCAGCAAAGATTTCTCATATCGATAAGAAGCAAGCTTTGTCTATAGAAGGAGTATTTGCAGTCTTAACAGGTAAAGACTGGGAAAACTTTGGTGGAGGCGATACCTCCGTACTTTGGGATGTTTCCTCCCACGACGGCACGTTGATGAAAACCGTCTCAAGACCGGTTCTGGTGGCTGACTTTTGCAGGCATGTCGGTGATACTGTAGCCATGGTTGTAGCAAATAGCCCAAGCAAAGCTAAAGATGCGTTAGAAGCCATAAAGGTGGACTGGTCGCCTACAACAAGTATTACAGAAACGGCTAATGCAATTGAAGAAAATGCGCCCCTCGTACACGACCACCTTCAGACTAATATCTCCTACGATTGGCGTAGTGGAAATCTTGATGATGTATTAAGTGATATTAATTCAGCGTCACATGTTGAAAAATTAGAATTAATAAACAATCGGATCATACCGAGTCCAATTGAACCAAGGGCAGTTATTGGATTGTATGACCAAAGTTCTGGTCGCTACACTCTATGGTCAACAACGCAGAATCCACACCTTGTGAGAGGATGGTTGGCTAACGATACGCTAAAGGAAGACGAACAAAACCTAAGGGTTATCGCTCCAGATGTCGGAGGTGGATTTGGCCAGAAAACGTACCATTACCCTGAAGAGCCTTGTGTCCTATGGGCTTCTAAAATAATTGGAAGACCTGTGCGTTGGACAAGTTCTCGTTCAGAGGGCATGTCTGTAGATACCCATGCGAGGGATCATGCAACCAAGTGCCAAATGGCTTTTGATAAGAATAATAAAATAACCTCTTTGTATGTTGATACGATAGCTAATTTGGGTGCTTACCAGAGTCAGTTTGGCGCAGCCATACCAACAATGTTTTATACAAGTGTATTATCAGGACTTTATACCATTTCGAATATTTACTGCAGAGTTCGCGGTGTTTATACGAATACAGTCTCGGTTGACGCTTACAGAGGAGCTGGGGCGCCCGAAGGAAGTTATCTTTTAGAGCGGCTAATTGATAACTCCGCAAGAGCACTTAATGTAAATAGCCTAGACTTACGGGATCTTAATTTAATTTCTAAAACGAAAATGCCTTACAAAACTGCAACTGGCACAACATATGACGTTGGCGACTTTCCAGCAGTAATATTACATGCCAAAAGCATTGCAAATTTAGAGGGTTTAGTTGAACGACAAACCGAGTACCGACTAAACGGTGGGTTAATGGGAATAGGTGTAGCTTCGTTTATCCGATCTGGTGGTGCTGGCCCAAGCCGGTTAGCAGCACAATTGGGCAGTCGCATGGGATTGTGGGACGTTGCCAATGTTAGAATTCATCCTACAGGTAAAATTTCAGTTTTTTGTGGAAGTCATTCTCACGGACAATCCCATGCGACAACATACGCCCAGATCGTAGCCGACCGTTTTGGTTGTGCAATAGCTGACATAGATATCGTTGAAGGAGATACCGATCGCATACCTCATGGTTTGGGAACCTGGGCATCTCGCTCCATAACAGTTGTGGGAACAGCAATAACATTGGCATCAGACCGTATTATAAAAAAAGGTGCTATTCTTGCAGCTCACATAATGGAGTGTGACTCCAATGATATAACCTTCTCTGAAGGTACATATAATGTAAAAGGCACAGATCGAAAAATGCACTTCCCAGAAATAGCAAAACAATCATACTATGGTGCTAATTACCCGGAAGATTTTGAATTAGGGTTAGAAGAAACTGCATTCTATGACCCAAATGACTTTAACTATCCATACGGCGTTCACATTGCTGTAGTTACTGTTGACCCCGAAACTGGGTTAATTGCTTTAAAAGACTATATCGCGGTAAATGATGTTGGACGGGTTATAAACCCGATGGTAGTAGATGGTCAGTGCCATGGAGGCATTGCACAGGGGGTAGGTCAATCACTTATGGAACTGGCTACCTACGGCTCAGATTCTGGTCAGCTTATAAGTGGTTCACTAATGGACTATGCCATCCCCAGGGCAAATGACCTCCCATCTTTTACAACCGACAGATTAGAAACCTTAACAAATACAAATCCTCTTGGCGTAAAAGGTGCCGGTGAACTAGATACCTCCGGCCCCCCAGCTGCGGTAGCGAATGCGGCAATAGATGCTTTGTGGCACCTTGGCATTAAACACATTGACTTACCTCTCACTCCGCACAAAGTGTGGGGAGCAATTCATCATCATTCCTAACGTTACTTTTTCCCTTTTTTAAACAATAGTGTTTTCATAGTTGTCTAAGGTAAGAATTCTAATCATTACCTTCAGGGCACTTTTTCTTAATATCATCTTCGGGAATTAGTATGGGAATCAAACATTTATCCGACCGTTCAATAAATAAACCTTCACAGCAAAACTGTGAAATTTGAACTTAAAATTTAAGTGACCCACGATCTCAGGTATTTCATGTGATCATTAGATATATCAATAGGTAGTGTTAAGACCCTGCTACTGAGCGCCTTGCCATAACTATCCAGACGTAGAGTCCGTGAGACACCGCCATCGAGTGCCTTTTCAAAAACAAAATTTAAAACTCCTAATCGATCTACTTCATACCTGACGACTGTTCCCTCAAATATCCCAGAATAACATTTTGAAATCCTTTCTACAGTCACCTGTAACTTAATAATTGGGTACAACACCGGTTCGTAAGTTATAACTGCAACATTTAAGGTGTTACCTTTGTCTCCACTACGGCTGTGGGCGACCTGCCGTAATTCTACCTTCATATAGAAATCCTTATTAAAAATAATGGATAATTGGCTTTACTGAGCTGCGATTTACAAGCATGGAATATATGCCCACAATTTCTCTAATTCGATTTCCAAAGGGAACATTTTTACCAGTCGAAGCTAAACCAGATACGGCCATAGAATCGACTTCCCTAACAATCTTTTCTACTTCATCCAAAGACCGGCTACGTCCTGCTACTCGTACTCCAATTTCATAGGGTTCCACGAGTGGTTCTGGAGAACAGGCGCCATGAATAGAATTAACACCAATAAAGTCTACCCGTACTTTGTCAGAGCATATATTTAATATTTGGTAACGTTCTTCTAAAATCCTTTTTGCTAACTTTGCCTTTTCCAAACACCCGACACCAGCAAAATAAAACGTATCCTGGCCTAAAAACCCTTCCAACACACCGATTAAGACCTTAAGTGTCGCCGTCTTCGCCCCCCCCTTAATATTTGAAACTCTAACATTATCATTGCCAAGGTCATCAATTACAGCAGTGGTAAAATTGACAACACAGTCGGGTGTAATATAGCGTTCAGGGTCATGGACTTCATAGAACATCTGTTCAAGAACGGTATGACGATTAATACCGCCACCAGTACCTAAAAGTTTTGAAATAACTGCCGTACCGTCCGGCTCAACCTCGGCAATTGGAAAGCCTAAGTTCCATGGTTCCCCAAAATCTTTGAAACCAGGGTCTATAAAATACCCTCCCGTCACTTGCGCCCCACATTCCAAAAGGTGTCCAAGACCTGAACCCTGTCCAATTTGATTAATATCGGTTGGAGCCCAGTCAAACTCATAAATCATAGGCCCTAGAAAAAGTGATGTATCCGCAACTCGCCCTGTGATGACGATATCAGCCCTATTGCTAAGAGCCTCTACAATAGGATCCGCCCCCCAGTATACCTCAACTGAAACAACTTCATCCTTAAATTTATCTATACTCTCACCCGTTTCTGTAACCATACCAGTTAAGACGTCTGCATAATTCGAAAATACGGAATCACTAACCGCAGCAACCTTTACATCTGAACGGTCTATTTCGCGTAAGATATTTTTTACAGCTTTAGCTGCCCCAATCGGATTTACCCATCCTTGATTAGAAATAATTTTTGTATTGTTTTTCAAACAATGGGGGAGCACCGCACGAAAACGCTGTTCCAGATAATCATCATAACCGAGAAAGGATCTATCTATACGTTTTCGAACTTGTGCCGCAGAGATGGTAGCTTCTGCCATTGTTTCAAAACACAGATAATTTAGCATTCCATGCTCAGCACTTGCCGCGGCGGGGGAGATGCGATCTCCCCACCACGCTGATCCTGAACCAATTCGAATAGTCAAAGCAAATAAATACCTATTTTAAACCAAGTTTCAAAGCAATACTTCCAGAAACGCAAACAGTATTGCATTAAAGGAAATAACACAAAACTTCTATCTCTTTTACCTAATACTCTAACGTATTTTACGTATTGTGACTCCACTACCTAGATTTCAGTGCCTTCACTGATTTATTTAAACTCTCAATAAATTACTTGAAGCATAATTAATAGCCTCCGCCGTTTGGCTGAGGTCTTTTTTATCTAGAGCCAGAGAAACGTAAAATTTACTTTCAGGTTTAAGAATACCCTTTTCCCTGAGAAGCAGATTGAAGCGCTTTGCTTTGACAGAGTCACCTCGGATAAAATCCCGGTAATTTGAAACTGATGCATCTGAAAATACGACATCAAACAATACGGGATCTCCTACTATTTGATGGTCAATACCTGCATGCGAAAGTTGTTCCCTTAGAGAATCAATTACGGTTTGGCCGTTTTTTCGAAAGAGATCATAACTACCTGGTCTACGTAGAATCTCCATTGTCTTTAATCCTGCAACTGCTGCTATGGGGTTTCCACTTAATGTTCCAATCTGATAAGTGTGCTTATCATCGCCCACTTTATCTCTATCGAAATGAGCCATAACTTCAGTCTTACCTGCAACTGCCGCAAGAGGAAATCCACCCCCTATGACTTTACCCAAAGTACATAAATCAGGAACCACACCATAGTGCTCCTGCGCACCTCCGTAGGCTAAACGAAACCCAGTTACCACTTCATCAAATATTAAAAGTATACCTCTTTTTTTTGTCTCACTGCGAAGTGTTTCTAAAAATCCTTCCGCAGGCGGTATCAAACGTTGTAAGGGTTCCAATATTACTGCAGCAACTTCTGCTGAGTGCTCATCAACCAAGCTTTTAAAAAAATCTATATCATTAAAGGGTGCAATCAATATATCGTCTCGAACACTATCGGGTATTCCAGCAGAATCTGGAATCGCAAGTGGAAAATTTTGTGAGCGAGACGGAGCAAGACTCATTAGCGACTCGGCGGACATTCCGTGATATCCACCTTCGAATTTTATAATCTTATCCCGTTGCGTATGAGCGCGTGCTAACCGCATCGCATACATATCTGCTTCGCTACCCGTACTCACGTAACGGAGCTGCTCTGCACATGGCACCGCTTTGCATATTTCTTCAGCTAATTCAATGGCTTGGGCATTTGTTGCAAAAAATGTCATCCCCTTTCCAAGCTGTTCCGTAACTGCCTCTATAACTTCAGGATGTCCATGCCCTAAAATCATAGGCCCGGATCCAATTAGAAAATCTACATATTCATTACCATCTTCATCCCATACGCGTGCACCCTTCCCCTTTTTGATAATTATGTTAGGGTCAAAGTTTCCAAAACCACCCGCTGGTAAAACCTCTGCAGCTCGACTCTGCCAAAGTTCTTGAGCTTTCTTTTCCATATTAATCTCCCTTTACAGTACTAAAGATACCCCTAACAAACTATTTGCTTTCAAAACAGACTAGCCCCTGCTCATATTATAAATAAAATAATTTAGCACCGTTGGTATACAATTTCTTCTCGGTTTTGTAACGTAAATAGCTCTGATTTAACCCTAGTGAAAGCTAATTTATAAATTTTGAAAGGTTCGATTATGGCATTTAATGGCCTTAAATACGTATCAGTTGAACAGCGAGGAAATATCGCAGTCGTTCGATTTAACCGTAATGACTCTAAGAATGCTCTCTCATTTGACGCACTGAGGGAACTAAAAGAAGTAGCATACAGGTTTGATGCCGATAGCAAAACATCTGCGATCGTACTTACTGGTACAAACAATGTATTTACGGTTGGTTTTGACCTAAAAGACCCGGAGACATCACAATTGACCGACTTAAGCCTATCTGAAAGAAGACAGGTGCTGCGTATCGGACCCGACATGTGCCGCGCCTGGGAAAAAATAGAACCGATAACCATTGTTGCAATTGAGGGGTGGTGTATCGGAGGCGGTGTCGCATTATCGCTATCGTGTGACCTAAGAGTTAGTGGCAAAAACGCTATCAGTTTTACTCCAGAAATCGAGCGTGGCATGAACATGAGCTGGCAAGCTGTTCCACGGTCAGTAGCACTAATTGGACCCGCTAAAACAAAAAGGTTATTTATTATGGCTGAGCGTTTGACTGCCCAGCAAGGACTGGAGTGGGGTTACTATGATGCTGTGTCGCCAGATGGAAGTGCTCTGAAAACAGCTTTGGAAATGGCTAATAAAATTTCATCTATGCCCCCGGTACAAGTACGTATGGTAAAACAGGGAATCAATGCTGCAGCCTTTGCGCTCGCTGATTCAGTCAGTTCTTTAGATAGAGATCAGTACTTAGTCGCGCTCTCATCTGATGATTACCAGGAAGGGCTAAAGTCATTTTTTGAAAAACGACCACCAAAATATACGGGAAAATAATACTAGGGGACTTGGGCATAAAATACGCCGACCAAATTTAATTCAATCAACAGATGTGCGATTTATGGTAGGTGAATCTAAGTTCCACAGAATGTCCTGTACGGTGACGAACCAGGGGGTGCAGGGTCAGCAAACTGTTCCATACCATCTACTTCTTCATACGGAGAAGCCAAGAGTTTTAATAACTTAGAAAATTTTGTCATATCTCCATCATTTACTGCTGACTTAAGAGCACGTTCTACTAGATGATTCCGTGGAATATAAATGGGATTCACAAGGTTCAAATGGATTGCCTGTTTCTTTTCGTCAATTCCCTCACGCTTCAACCTAATCTGCCAACGCTCAAACCACTTATCGAAGGCCGTTAAATTATTGAACTGGGAACATAACGGGACTTTGTTGCCTTCTAATGACTTAGACAAATTTCTAAAAACCATTGTAAAGTCAACCTCGGCCTTATGCATTATAGATAATAATTCCTCGATTAAAATTTTGTCATTGGCCTCAGGTTTATTGAGACCTAGTTTCTTTCGCATTTCAGTCAACCAGAAATTCTCAAATATTGTTGAAAATTCATCGAGAGCTTCAGTTAACATCGCAACTGAATGCTCAGTTTCCGATGTAACTATTGGAACTAATGTCTCGGCAAAACGTGTCAAATTCCATTCAGCAATAAGTGGCTGGTTTTGATAGGCATACCTTCCATGAGTATCGATAGAGCTGAAGACTGTACTTGGTTCATATGCATCCATAAATGCACAGGGCCCGTAGTCAATGGTTTCCCCAGAAATTGTCATATTGTCAGTGTTCATTACACCATGAATAAAGCCAACTGACATCCATCGAGAAACTAAATAAGCCTGCGCATTCATAACACACTTAAAAAACGATAAGTAACGATTTTCCTCAAGGGCACACTGTGGATAATGTCGCTGAATGGCATAATCCGTTAGTTGTTTTACCTTTTCTTTTTCTCCGCGAGCAGCAAAATACTGGAAGGTGCCTACACGAATGTGACTCGCAGCGACTCTAGTTAAAACTGCACCTGGAAGCGCTGTCTCTCTCTGCACATAGTCTCCGGTGGTTACTGCAGCTAATGCCCTTGTTGTTGGAATACCGAGAACAAACATGGCCTCCCCAATTATATACTCTCGAAGAACAGGACCAAGAGCTGCCTTACCATCTCCACCTCTAGAAAAAGGCGTTTTCCCAGAACCCTTTAATTGGATATCCCAACGCTTTTGATCTACATCAATAACTTCTCCCAACAAAAGTGCCCGGCCGTCGCCAAGCTGCGGAGAGAAACCGCCAAATTGGTGTCCTGCATAAACTTGAGCTAATGGGGCTGCCCCGAAAGGCACTAGATTGCCCGCGAAAATATTTACCGCTTCTTTGGTACGCAATTTATCCGCGTCAAGCCCAAGCTGGTAAGCGAGATGATTGTTGACCTCTAGCAAATTTGGATCCGACACCTTCTCCGCTTTCCAGGGCACAAAAAACCCGTCTAGCTCACGTTTAAAAGTGTTATCAAATTTAAAACGTTTTATTTCTTGCAACTCAGTTTGGCTAGTTTGGTATTTTTCAGTCATTCACTTAGATTGTCTCCCAAAAAAAGACGTCCCGTAAAAATAAGACCATCGACAATTATCATTCTCTAATATGCTTATCTATTCCAATAATATGTTATGTCTATTGAGAAAAAACGAGGAGTGTACGTAATTCTATGCTTTCTCTGGGTTTGCTTTGAGTCGGTACCATGGGACTTTTAAAGCCTGTATGTGCGGCATAGCAGCTGTGGTCACACACACTAGAGTCCCAATTCCGAAGCAATAATACCTCTTCAGGATTCATTTTAGAACAATAGTACCAGCGTTGTGATTTATTGTATCGTAACGAATATATTTGCCCGCTAATCGCAGGATTTTCTAAATCATCCTCATTATAATGGTGGATATCTGTTTTAACATAATCAGCCGCGGAAGATGTTCGTGGATCACATACTGCGATTGGAAAATCAAATACCGGTCCAATTATCGGTCGCCAAATATTAACAAGGGCCATTCGATGTTCTGAATATTGCTGTTTATTTACACCTCGTAATATTTCCAGAGCACGGCGCGGTCCTGAGTCTGGCGTATAATCAACATGTGCGCTTTCAGCCGGCAGCCGCACCCCTTTTTGACCAGCATTGGCACGCTCCACGCTTCTGTAGGTATGGTCAAAAACAAATACCTCAATTGCACCTGTAACCGATTTAACAAGATCAGCTGCTTCAATATAGTAACGTTCAACAACGTCACTTTCATCATAAAGGTTGGTTATCTGTGTTGGTGCATACAGAAGTTGAAAACCATTGATTTCCAACCTTGGCGGTTCTTGCAATAAACGTGCATCATGAACCTTAACTCTCTTTTTTTTGTGAAATGGTCGTTTCAGCTTTTTCCCGCTGGATTTAGGATAGATATAAGTAGTAGCTGAAGGCCCGCTCTCTGTAATGAAAGCTAGCTCTGCACTGATATATTGTATATTTGAATCCACAACTTGGTCCCATTAAACAGATTTGCAAAAATTCATCCAGAATTACAAATATCTGCGCTATAGCAGTTCACCTAATGTAATGGATAGATTATGGCATTACATCCTAAGTAGCGAGAAGAACTTTTAGAGAAAGTACAATACCAACTGAATTACCTGATTGTTTCTTGATAAAATAATCAAACACGATTTCCCGCTTAATCACATGGTCTGGCCGCGAATCTCCCTCGCTACGCATAAATAGGCAATTCCCAAAATCAGCGTCTATTCCTTGATTTGTTAATCATCCTATTGTCTCTTTTCTAGTGAACTCAGGCCTTCCAGTCACAAAAATTATCTCTTTTTCTTTAACATGGATAAGGGTCTTCACGAACTCCACCAATGGTACAATGGGAGCATCTTCAGATATCTTACTAAAAAACTTATCCCAGTTATTATTGCCATTTTCGACAAAATGCCGGCGATGCTTTACATCTGACAAAGTTCCATCAATATCAAAAATGTATGCTTCCATGGAAAGTTCCGATAACGATCTAAACACCTAAAAACTTTTTAATCTAAGGGCACAACGTTTTTCGAGTCTATTATCTAAGCCGCGCCCAAAGTTGCCACATGCTCTGCTGCATTAAAATAAGGCAAATTATCCTTAGAAGAACAGCCTATCATTGCAATTCTTTCAGTGATTTTAATTGCCTTCTCGTATTTCCGCTCTGTTTCATCTCTGTCGTGGTCTTCAAATGCACTTCCACACACGAAGATACCATAGTGTGCCTGTAATGTGCGAACTATTGTACCAGCTTTCATGCCATCAGCTATCAATGACAGATCAAACTCTTCACGCTTAACAATCTGAATTTGTCTTTCCACGAGAAATCCTCTGATGCTAGCCTCAGCCTCCAATGCAATATCCCAATAATCAGATTCTGATTTTGTTGGCTCACCTGAAACTTCTTGGAATGCCATACAAAAAGTTAGAAAAACTTTTTCATTTGCACTAGCCATTTTCCATGCAATATCCCTTAGGCCGGTCCAAATTGATAGATCCATTTCTGCATACTGTTTGGGAACACGTCCAAAAAACAATTGGTGCAACCCTTTCTCATTCAGAGTATTACCAAGTTGTTGTTCCTTGTAAATATCTGTTGCCGCGTAAGTTCCGCAAACAGGGCAGGTATCTTCTTCGTATGCATTCTTTGGGTAAATATGTGAACACCGCATAGTGTTCTCGAGTTTGTTTTTGCAAAGCAAGTAGGTGTCTTCTTTACTCCCGCCGCCCTGTTGCTGGCCAATCCAGTTAAAGCGGTTCATAAATTGCATATAGGAACGTCGGTGGCTCCACAAACTCCATTCTAATTTCTCAACAGGACCGAAAGTACTCCAATTGGAGCTAACGTCTATAACTATACATTTTTCCTTTCCAGGAGCAGAGCGTAACCCTCGGCCCACAGATTGACCCCACAGTACTTTTGATAATGTAGGTCGAAGGTGCACTATAATGTTACAAAAGGGGTTATCCCAACCTTCTGCTAAAACTCCAACTGAAACCATGGCTTCTATCTCGCCACTTTCGTGGTCGCCCAACAGTGTCATACGCTCCTTTATTGGCGTTCCAGCTGTAACTATGGCTGCCTTAATACCAGCCTCCTCTATACTAGCTAATGTCGCCTCGGCAACACTAACATCTGCGCAAAACCACGCTGAAATTGGCTTGCTGGCAAGTTCTCCTCTCTCTTCCATATAGCTCCATATTGCATAATCAATCATAGAAGATTTTATTATTGCAGGAGCTAGCTTTGCCACCGGAAAATCTCCAGAACTTACGTCAATATCACCTAGATCCAAATCATGTACAAAGTGAGGTCGATATACCGGCTTAACTAACACGCCTTCATTAATCAGTTCCTCAATATTTGCACAATCAATTATAGCGTCAAATGCCAAATGCAGTTGATCCCGCTGATCACCAGTCCGACGCTCGGGAGAGGCCGTAAGCCCAAGTAATGGCGCCTCCTTTTTTCCGTGTTCCTTAAAATCTTCTATAATCCGTTTATAACCCGTACCATTTGGCGACACTCGATGTGCCTCATCCACAATAATTAAATCTGCCTTTGGAATTGCATCAGCTAACATTGCTTTCGCACGCATACTGGTCGACAAGAGAATATCATGGTCAGAAAACGCATTTCCAGAGTCTGAAACTGCCAGCTTTCGTACTCTATGTTTTTTACTAAGCGCTCTTTCTAACTGCTCCAATAAAACTAATCTATGGCATAGGACGACTATCTTTTTACCTTTATAAAATCTTTCAATAATTTCGCTAGCAAGAACTGTTTTTCCTGCACCAGTCGGAGCTTTCAAAATAAATCTTTTGTGCTGTTTTATTATGGAAGGAAAATTATCGATTATTGCCTGCTGCCATTTTCTAAGGTGCATTGCAAAAGCCATTATAGTGTATATACAAATTATTTTTTATGCGATGACTCATAGTCTTAGAACTGCTGAACCTGACGAATCGTACTCGAATAGTTCACCCTTAAAGCAAGATAAAATTTTTAATAAAATCAGAGATGTACACATCCAACTGAGTTGGAATCAATACCCTCGATTTGCGAACTTTGCAAGCAAATTACAACTCCGCAACTCATTTTTCCTTGTTTCACCTAGAATGTTCTCATCACAATTGATCAATTTGAAAGGAAACAATATTTCAGTTTATTCTTATATATTTCGATAAACCTTTTTACCCGACAGGGTTATGAATTGATCTAATAAATCACTTTCTAAATCCTTTTCGGACCTTTTCTTTGGGTTACCATAACCACCGCCACCGGGGGCTAGTATCAAAAGCTGATCACCTTGAAATAATTTAATATTAACAAATTTCGTTGGGCTAACCGTTTGAAATGCTTCCACAAACGTTCTGAATCTTTTCTCTTTACGGCGTTTAACCAATACTCCTGCTGGCTCTCCACGTTTGCCCCCTAATAGTCCCCATGGGCCCTCTTTCGTTCGATCTAATAGGGCACTTAAAGTAATCGAATGTGCAGTAACTTCAAATAGTCGCCTGATACCCAAACCGCCTCTATACTGACCCGCACCACCAGAATCATTTCTCAAACTATATTCAATTACCCTTAAAGGAAATCGCGTTTCAAATACTTCCGTAGGAGTGCTCCTGATTGTTGACCCGTGGGCAATGCATTGTGCATTATTACCATCTCGGCCAGGTCGTCCGCCCCAGCCACCTCCATCTAGCTGATAGTGCGTCCAAAACTCACCGGTGTCGGGATGCGTCCCCCCCATAAGCAGATTACAAGCAGTACCGCCTTCAGCAGCTCCTACTTTCTCAGGAAGTGCCTTCGCCATGGCCATTTGCACGCAAGATATAATCCTCGGCTGCCCTTCGGTATTACCTGCAACACTCGGTGCAGGAAATGTTGGGTTTACGATCTTGCCAGGTGGCGCGATTACCTTTAATGGCCGAAACACACCAGAATTTAAAGGAACACCAGATGTTTCTATACTTTGTAGAATTGCTGTACACCCGGCTGCTGCTGTAGCCACATAAGTCACGTTGATAGGGCCAAATGCTTGATCGTCCGACCTTGATAGATCAATAACAATTTCTTGGTCATAGATATGCACATCCGCTCGAAAAAAGTAACGCTTGGAAACTACGCCATCATCTTCAAAATAGTCCTGTCCAGAATATGTGCCATTTGGTATCTTCTTTATCTCATTACGCATCCACCTATCCGCATGCCTAATGAGAGAGTCGCAAATTTTTTCAAACGCTTCCAATCCATAACGCAATATCAAACTTTCCAAGCGCTTCTCTGCTGTATTTAGAGACCCCATTATTGCGTGAAAATCACCCCAAGTTGCGTCTGGGGTTCGGTGATTGGCCATCATAATGCGCCAAACTTCCTTAGCGTATTCCCCCTTAACCATTAACTTAACAGGTGGAATTCGCAACCCTTCTTGAAAAACCTCTGTTGCTGTTGAGGCAAAAGAGCCCACTGCCATTCCACCTATCTCACCAATGTGAGCGATATTTCCCGCAAAGCCTACTAACTGCTTATCTATAAAAACAGGTTTTAGGAGCAAATGCTCGGGCATATGGCACTGTCCACGATAGGGGTCGTTATGAACAATCACATCCCCAGCATTGAAATTCTCCTCGCCAATTTCCGCTATGCAGTGGGGCACCGTATGAAGACCTGCACACATAATCGCAGGATTCATTTCAGCTTGCCCAATCATTCTACCTCTGCGATCAAATAATAGGCAGGAAAAGTCTCGAGATTCGCTAAATATGGGAGAATAAGCCGTGCGAACCATTGCACTTCCCATTTCGTCGCAAATATTTCTGAGGGCGTTATCAACGACAGTAAGTGTTACCGGATTGCTAGATGAGCGTTTTTCTTTTTCATTACGAGAAGACGCCCGCCTTAATTTCTGCGGAACCACTATCATAGAACCGTCAGACTCTACCTTCGCAAAATAGTTAGGGTGTACAAGAGTTGTTGAGTCCATTTCCTCAATTACTGCAGGACCTTTTACAATTTTTCCGGCAGCAATAAATTTTCTACGAAATACTGGAACATTAATAAAACCAACAGTCTCAAAATAAATTTTGCGTGTTGCATATTTCCTTAGTAACTGGGACGAAGGTGCAGCGAGCTTAACATTTATCCTTTCGCTCCCTAAAGCGACAATTCGAAGCTCCGTAATCTCAATAACGCGATCGACCATCGAATAACCATAAAGTTTCTTATGCCGATCATTCATATCCTCTATAGCCTGCCGCAAGACCTTTGTCGTAACATTTATATGTTTAATTTCAATAAGCTCTCCAAAGTTCTGACCCAAGTAACGCATGTTCAAATAGCCAACTATTGTCGCATCACCCTTTAACCCATCTCTCCTAATTTCAGTGTACGCTTGTTTCGATAATTGACCGAATTCGCGAGATAGCATTTTCAAATTGATCTCATCAGTCCGATGCATAACCGTTCGTGCCCTATCAACTCTAAGGTCTGTTAGAACTGTTCCTAATGCCGAACAAAGCCCAGGATGGGGCGGAATAATAATCTGATTAAGATCCAGCTTATTAGCGACATCAATCGCATGTAGCGGCCCCGCCCCCCCAAAAGATATTAAAGAAAAGTCTCGAACATCCAATCCTCGATCTACAGTTAAAAGCCTAATTGCATCCGACATGTTTGCCGCGGCTGTATTAAGAATTGCTAATGCTGATTCATAAGGATTAAGTTTCAGTTTAACACCTAATCGCTTTACAGCTTTGAGAGCTAACTCTGGCTTAAGCCGTATCTCCCCACCTAAAAAATAGTCTGGGTCTAATCTGCCTAATACAATATTAGCATCAGTTACTGTGGGCTCAATGCCGCCCAAACCATAACAAGCCGGCCCAGGGGTAGCACCAGCGCTTTGTGGCCCTACCTTAAGTAACCCGCCACCATCAACGTATGCAATAGAGCCACCGCCAGCACCAATAGTTGTATAATCAATAAATAATGCGCTTACTGGCACTCCCCACTCTATTTCATATTCTCCTGTTGACTTGTAATCACCATTCTCAATTAGTCCAACATCTGCGCTCGTCCCCCCCATATCAAGCGTAATCGCATTTCCAGCAGCGTGGTTGCGAGCAAATTTTCTACCAGCAATCACGCCACCCGCTAGCCCAGAGAGTAACATTTGAACCGGTGCCTCAGATACTCTTTTCGTCGCCGCATGACCGCCATTAGATTTCATAAGTGATAGAGGTGCCTTAATTCCAACTCTCTTTACTTCATGATCTATTTGATTACTGAAATCCCCTATCACCCTCTTAGTAAAGGCATCAGTAATCACAGTGGTTGCACGGTCATATTCCCGCCAGATCGGCGCAACAATATGAGACAAGGAGACAGGCAAATCGGGAAAGGCGTCTTTTAAATATTTTCCTATCATTATTTCATGGGCCGGGTTGGTATATGAAAAGAGTAAATTCACAGCGATTGACCATTCGGCTTCGCTACTCCCTGCAATTAGCTGCTTTATCCAACTACCAAACCTTCGTAGTTCCTTGTGCGTGAGTTTGTTTAGCACAACTCCCTTATGATCAATTCTCTCGTCAATTCCGAAGCAATGGCGCCTTAAAACACCTGAGTCCGGCTTGCGCCAAGAGGGGTTATAGGCCTCTTTCCGATCAATACGCCCAATAATAGGGACATCTTGATGTCCCATCGTGCCAACGTAGATAACAGTTGAACCCTGCTTTTGCAGGCGAGCATTTGTAGCAATTGTTGTTCCAATCACCACACGTTCCACGCTACTAAAATCTACATTAGATTGTGTTAGAGCCGAGATTGGAGCCTCAGATGGCCGGTTGGGAGTACTTGGGACTTTAACAATAGATATAGAGCCTGTTGAAGGATCAAGGTTAACAAAATCAGTAAATGTACCACCAGTATCAATGCCAATAAGCGCCATGCATACCTCTCCTAGCGCCTAGCGCTCTTTAACCTAGTAGGAAGCTTAGCTTTAACGTTAGCGCACTCTCGCTCACAAAATTTATGAGCCGGAAAGCGACTGTCAAACCAGTATTTTCCTGCGATCATTTTTCCACAAAATGTGCAATTAAGTATCTTAGTTTCGTACCAAGGTAATGTAATCGTTTTAAAGCTACCTTTCATAAGTTGCTCCCATCACATACTCATCATAAGACTCAGCCAAAATCTTTTCCCCAATGCGATACTTTTAATTTTCAAAAAATGACCTACCATAATAATGCACATTTAACGCATATCTAAATATTATTTTATTAAGTGGGCAATATTAGCCTTGTATAATAGTGAAATTACATGGTTTGGTTTTCTTTTTAAACTAGCCTTTTACTGGGGTACATATTTGCATATTAAAAATCTCCTACGAGAAAGTAAGTGTCTTATCCTCTTCCATTGCATTGTCTATCATTTGTTTCACGATAATTGTGATGACATTTTTACTCTTTCACATTAATCGACGATTGGGCTGTGAGCAATCTATGGATTATTAGGGTATGATGGTTGGGACGAGAATTATCTTAAAACTTCACCCTCAACTCTCGCAAAAACAACATTCTGCAGTCAATTAGAACCAATAGGTGTAAATAGGGTTTGTCCACCTATGTTAAATCTCCCTATTGCAGACTGTCCTTCCTTTGATAATAGCCAGTTGATAAATATTTTCCCTAAACCGGCCTTCACATGCGGATGTTTCTCAGGATTTACAAGAATAACCCCGTATGGGTTAAATAATTCTGGATCCCGTTCACATAGAATTTTGAGATCTTGTTTATTATTGAAACTGATCCAAGTTCCTCGATCAGCGATTGCGTAGCCTTCCATACTACCAGCCGTATTCAACGTTGCCCCCATTCCTGAACCAGTACTTCGATACCATGCACCTTCTAGTTCACTTATCCTAACCCCTTCCCCTTTCCATAAAAATTTCTCACGTTTATGTGTTCCGCTGTCATCTCCACGGGATACAAATATCGCCTTAGCTTCTTTAATCTTTCCCAATGCTTTTGATGCAGAACGACATCCCCTGATTTTAGCAGGATCATTATCAGGCCCAACTATTACAAAATCGTTGTACATAACATCATAACGCCTTACACCAAACCCTTCTGAAACAAACTTCTCCTCTGAAGGCTTATGATGTGTAAACAAAATGTCAGCATCTCCGTTACGCGCAATGCGAAGAGCTTGTCCAGTTCCAACGGCAATGATACGTACGTCAATGTCTTTTGCTCTTGTAAAAAGAGGAAGTAAATAATCAAATAACCCAGAATTTGCTGTGGAGGTAGTAGACGCAACGGTTATATAAGCGGATCCACTAACTTTTTCACTTAAGCTGGGAATTAAACTAAGAATAAAAATAGTGCAAAAAATTAATCTTCCAATTCTCATTTTAAGAAAAAGTATCTCCTTGAAAAAAAACCACCAAACACCCTCCATACTAAAATGTTGTCATAAAATAAAAAATATAGCGTCATGATTCCCAGAAGTCTGTAGGGATGTTTTAACGGATAAGGTATTTACCATTTTTTTCGAATCATAATTCAACTTAATTAGTAGTTATACATTATATATTTCCCAAGAGATGGATGCCTAGACGTTTAAGAAATATGAGGAGATAATTAGCGTAATAAACTTTCCGGTTTGCAAGGATCTGGGTAGAATTCCTCTACGACTTTATGAAAACGCCTTGGCAGTATGAAAAGAGAAATCAATGACGATCATAAAAGAATACGCAGACTATGATGGACTTGGCCTTGGTCAACTTGTTCGCCGTAAGGAGGTTAGCCCGTCTGAACTAGTAGAATCAGCATATGCAGCAATAGAACGCCTCAACCCCAAACTAAACGCTGTCATTACGCTCCTGAAAGAACACGCAAATGAAACACTAAAATTAGGACCAAAAGATGGGCCGTTTAGTGGTGTGCCTTTCCTTCTCAAAGATCTAATGACGTCGTTGGCTGGTATCCCAACCAATGGAGCCTCCCGGTTAAGTCTAGGATATAGCCGTTCTTACGACAGCGACCTTGTTCGCCAATTTAAATCCTCTGGGGTGATAATTATTGGTAAAACCAACACGCCAGAACTCGGAATGAATGCATCTACCGAACCAGTTTTAAATGGACCAACACACAACCCTTGGAATCTCGAATTAACCCCGGGCGGATCCAGTGGTGGATCAGCAGCTGCAGTAGCGGCCGGAATTGTTCCAATGGCTCATGCTAATGATGGTGGTGGCTCCACAAGAATTCCCGCCACTTGCTGTCATTTAGTTGGCCTAAAGCCGACAAGGGGACGAAACCCCGCTGGTCCTGATCTCGGCGAAATCTGGAACGGTTTTGTCTCTGAGCATATTGTCTCACGAACTGTTCGTGATACTGCTGCTATGCTTGATTGCTCATCGGGGCCATTTCCAGGAGACCCATACTTCGCGCCACCTCCAGAGAGGCCTTTTATAAAAGAGGTTGGTCGCGACCCTGGAAAATTGAGAATAGCCGTTACAAAGGTTGCTCCGTCTGGCGATCCAGTACATGACGACTGCCAAGTAGCAGTTTCTAATACTGCTAAAGTTCTTAGTCAACTTGGTCATGAGGTAGAGGAAACAGCACCAAGCTATGACCACCAAACTTTTGCGGAAGCGTTTGTTATAATTATGGCTGCTCATTGTGCAGCTTTCATGGAACACATAGCAAAAGTCTGCAATCGAAAATTAGATAATGACACACTAGAACAAGTGAATCTTTGGGTACTTGAAAAGGGACGCAGTCACTCGGCCATTGATATGGCAAACGCAATGAACGCCATAAACGTTACCTGTCGTGAAGTTGGAAAGTTTTTTGAAACCTATGATATTCTCGTCACACCTGGCCTTGGAACTCCACCACCACCGCTGGGCTATATGTTTGCTGATAATGAGGGGAATGAGGTATGGGATAGAATGCGAAGTTTTACACCCTTCACCCACATATTTAACGGCACTGGACAGCCTGCCCTAAGCGTGCCCGCGATGTTAAACGATGAAAATATTCCTATTGGAATACAACTTGTAGGAAAATATGCAGAAGATGGGTTGTTAATCGCGCTCGCAGCCCAGCTAGAAGAAGCCCAGCCATGGATAGCCACCCGGCCAAAAATTTTCGCGTAACTTGTGGTTATACAAATAGTAATGTGACTCCAGTAAATAGTTCCCGGGTTTATTTTTCTAGAAAGTGTCTCTCAAAATCTTATTTGCTAATTGTGTTTCTGTGAGTAAATTTCAATTGCTGCCCGAATTCCAACAGCAAAAAATATTAGCAATCCACCTATCAAAATCATGAGTGTTGGCTTTTCCCCCACTCCGATCCACGCCCAAAGAGGAGCGAGTGCCGTTTCTAAAAGTGACAATAGAGCAACGTGAGCAGCTGGGATGTGTTTCGCACTGGCTAAATAACAGGCTACCCCAACACCTAGAGTAACCCCCATTAAACACCCCCATAACGCATCTTTGATATCAATATTGTCAAGAGAGTCCATTAAGCAGACAGCTAGTGCAAGACTAACGAAACCAGCCAACCAAGTGATAGGCATTGTATTAATCTGCTTCCTTGACCGTACCAATACTAGTGCTATAGCAAAAAAGAATGGTGACAACAGGGCGATAAAAAGACCATAAATATTACCCGGCGCAGAAACGTCTTCCAAAACCATTATCACAACACCAATTAACACAACTGTAATTGTGACCCAGGTTATTAGATTTACTCTTTCTTTCAAAAATACCCATGCCAAAAGTGCAGTTAGAAGCGGGAAGGTGCTAAGTATAAAATACGCTTGCGCTACACTTATAATTGTTAGCGCGTAGATATTCATTCCAAAACTAAGGCCAATGAAAAAAGCGGCTACAAAGCTTCTTAAATTTATTATCTTATAAAAAGTTGTGGCATTAGGATCCCGTTTAAATAATAGAAAAAGTGATAGGGTTACGACGCAACCTAAGCTTCTAAAAAATAATACTTGCCATGCATCAGCTGTCTCAATTTGACGCATTATTAAACCTGTAAAACTCAACACCAAGGCACCCAACAGCACTACTACAAAAACAGGAATTTTATAATTAGGCATGGTTACTCAACGAAAAGGGTTTTTGGGAATTACGTGCGCGCCGAACAACCATATGCATCTCAAATTGGTTATTTTTAATATTTATAAAAGTACTGAAGGTTTAGATAGAAATCTCAATCAAAAAATAAACGCATGTTGAAGTCATTTTATTTTTAAATGGTGCTCCAACCAGTATCTATTTTGTAGCTGAACAATTCCCCGGAAGTTATATCGAACCACCAAGAGTATAGTTCGATGTCTCCTGACTCAACACGCGTTTTAACCCAAGGAAAAGTTAATAGGTTATTCGTAGAATTTATAATCATTTCACGTTCAACATACTTATATAGCTCCCCGCCTTGCAGATCAGACTTTACAACATAATTAGCGGACGATAACCAAGTATCTATAAACTCTCTACTGGTACGCTGCCTAGACTCTTCGCAAATGCGATGAACACCCCCACAGTGAGAATGTCCCAACACAATAATATTACTCACTGATAATTCACAGACGGCAAACTCTATAGCAGCATTGGTTCCATGAAAACCTGCATCGGCAGCGTATGGCGGTACTATATTTGCAATATTACGAACGACAAATATCTCACCAGGCGCAGTATTAAACATTATCGCCGGACTTAATCGACTATCCGAACAAGCTATTACTATCGAATGTGGGTTTTGACCATTCTTTACCAAAGAACGATATAGCTCTGATTGCTTCTTAAAAGAAGTTTCCTGAAAATATCTAAAACCAGCTTTTAATTTATTAATTGTCATGCAAATTAAAATAACTAGTTTAGATCATTGATCAAGTATTTATCACTCATGAAAAATCTAATACTAGACATAAGAAGCCTGAAAATTGCATTCCGAACAAACCTGGCTTTTTAAGACCCTGAGAGCCGCCAATCCATCATTTCAAGCCTATCTTGACCAAAAAAAAGTTCGGAATCAACTACGAATGACGGCACGCTCCAAGCACCGTCTAGGAGCGCTTCGTCCGTATTGGCCGAGAGGACAGAGACAACCTCCTCAGATTCGACCATGTCGAGCAATTCCTTCCCGTTAATACCAATACTGTCTACGATAGCTAAGACATCGTCAGGATTGCTAATATCTTTCTCGTGTACCCAGCACCCCTTCATTAGCGCACGAGTGATTTCAAAAGCGCATACCCCCGTCTGTATAGCTGCAATTATCATACCAGAGGATAAATTAAAAGGTACCGGATGATGCTTTGGCTTCGGGTTTAAAGAAACACCACGCCAGCTTGCCCATCTTTCTAATTCAATCAACCGGTAGGTCTGCAAGACATTAGCTCTATCCCTCAAAGGCTTGCCTGCACCGGTTTCGGCCCAAGTTCTGCCAACATCAATAGGTTTAAAGATGATTTCTCGCTGGTGCCGGTCCGCTATATCCTGTAGAGCCTCCATAGCAAGATAAGACCAAGGAGATAAACATACAAAATAAAATTTTATTGGGTTATTCATGTGAAACTACAATTAGATTTTATATATTATTTATTTCGAACCAGTTTATGCTAAATTAACTTTAATATTTTATCTGGCAAAACTAACGGATGCTAAAACAAAAAAGCAACTAAATAGTTAAACGGGCTTTAAGCGCAGAGCCCATCTAGGGAGTGTTTGATGACAAGTAAGGAATTACATACCTCAGCAATCATCATAGACGGGTTAATAGTCTCGAATTGGAGCCGTAGTGTTTTTGAAGACATGAAAAAGGGCGGTATAACTGCGGCAAATTGCACTTGCTCAGTCTGGGAAGGGTTTGAAAGTTCCATGCAGAATCTTGCACAATGGAAAGGCTGGTTTAGAGACCACGATGATATACTTCTGCAGGTGCACCAATCTAAAGATATCAGTCGCGCAAAAACGGAGAACAAAGTCGGTATTATACTTGGGTGGCAAAACACCAGTGGAATAGAAGATCGAATTGACTACTTATCTATCTTCCGAGACCTTGGTGTGCGAGTAATGCAACTTACCTACAATACACAGAACTTCGTCGGCTCCGGTTGTTACGAAAGTAAAGATAGTGGTCTTTCAGATTTTGGTCGCGACGTAATAGATGAGATGAACCGTCTCGGTATCCTAGTCGACCTTTCACATGTTGGATCAAAAACCAGCTACGATGCCATTTGCTACTCTAAGAGACCTGTCGCTTATACACATTGCTGTCCGAGTGCCCTGAAAGATATTCCACGGAATAAATCTGATGAAGAACTCCGTTTCATTGCCGATCACGACGGCTTCGCAGGGGTGGCTACGATTGCACCGTTTCTTCGAGCAAATCAAGCCGCAACTATCGAAGACTTTCTTGAGGCAATCGAACATATGATTAATGTCATGGGTGAAGAAAAGGTCGGTATAGGCACCGACTTTATCCAGGATCAGCCTGATACATTTATGGAATGGATTTGCCGTGACAAGGGGGATGGTCGACTGCTGGTTGATCTTGGCATGCCAAGTACCAACCGTATTACCGTCTCAGGTTTTGACACAATTGGACAGTATCCAAGTCTCACCGCAGCCATGGAAGGCCGTAAGTGGACTGAAACCCGTATACGCCGCATTCTCGGAGAAAACTGGCTTACTTTTCTAGAAACCGTATGGGGTCTTTAAATTATTAATTTGACTTAACGAAGTGGCGGAATATAAATGCGCACAAATTAAAGTCAGATTATACCGTTATGCATTTGACATTCTGAAGGCTTCCCAAATTACTAATAATGCCAGTTACTATCTCCGATATTGAAACTGCAGCTAAACATTGTCGCGACAAGATTGTCCGCACACCGTGTTCGCTATCACACCCTTTAACAGAGCGCACCGGCGCTAAGGTTTATGTAAAATACGAAAATAAACAATTTACCAGCTCCTTTAAAGTCCGCGGAGCTCTCGCCAAGCTAGCAACGCTGTCTGAGAAGCAAATGCAATTGGGCGTTGTTTCTATGTCTGCAGGAAACCATGCTCAAGGAGTAGCATATAATTCACGACGTTTAGGAATTCCAGCTACTATTATCATGCCTGACAGTACCCCTTTTACAAAAATTCGGCGTACAAAAAGTCTAGGGGCCGAAACCCTTATCAAAGGATCAAACCTGAAAGAATCAGAGGACTATGCAAAAGCCCTTGCCAACTCCCATGGATTAACTTTTATTCACCCTTTCAACGACATGCATGTGATTGCTGGACAAGGTACGGTTGCCTTAGAAATGTTGACGGATATTCCTGACCTTGACACTTTGGTTGTACCGGTCGGAGGCGGCGGTTTAGTTGGGGGGACTATAGTAGCGGCAAAAAGCCTTAATCCCTCAATACGAATTGTCGGGGTGGAAGCTGAAAAGTACCCATCTTTAACTAATGCCGTAAATGGTACTGCCCTACCCTGCTCTGGTTCTACTCTTGCAGAAGGAATTGCTGTAACTGAGATTGGAGATATCCCTCTCTCTTTGATTAATGGAAATATTGACGAGGTTTTTGTTGTCTCCGAATCAACAATAGAACAAGCAGTCGCTATGTTTACTTACTAGATAGGACAGTGGCAGAAGGTGCAGGCGCTGCTGGTTTAGCGGCATTATTAGAACACCCTCAATACTTCAAAGACACTACGGTTGGTTTAATTCTATGTGGAGGAAATATCGACTCCCGCATGTTGTCATCCGTACTTATGAGAAACATGGTCCGAGAGGGGCAAATAATTACCTTAAGTGTAACAATACCAGATAAGCCTGGGCAGCTTCAATCAGTCTCTGGCATTTGTGCTCTTGCAGGGGCAAATGTTTTAGCCGTGGAACACAACCGGTTCACTTTAGACCTTGCTGCCAGCGCGGCACGTCTAGAAATAACCATTGAAACCAGAGATCATCAGCACGCCAAAAACGTAGTCGATAAAATTAGAGAAGCAGGGTTTATTACGACGACCGGAGACGCAACTAAATAACAAAATACCAAAGACATTTAGAAATCTAGAATATACTATTTTAACGCCGTATAACTTATAAAATTAGCTCGTCAGGTTTTTTATTTATTATAGAAAACAATGCTCCGATTTTACTCTTCAACCCCATAGTCACGTTTAGCCCCCGCAGGGGTGATATAACCGTTTCGCATATCCTCAATAACCTTTTCGCGCGGACGGTCGCCGGTTGGGCCAAAACCACCCCCGCCAGGCTGAAGTAGCGTCACCCGGTCACCGGGATTTAATACATGCTGTCCCTTGGGATGGATTGTTATGTCGTTAATGCGATGTTCGCGCAGAGGGCCAGATTTGCCACCCATTAAACCTACTGGAGGAAACTCGCTACGATTAGCCATAGTAAAGATTGTCATCGGATGCCCACTATCATTACGGATGACGATCTCCTGACCAAGCCCGCCACGAGACTTTCCGGGACCACCAGAATCTGGCAAAAGGGCTCTTTTCTCTAACGTAGTACTGGTCGCACTTTCCCAAACTTCAGTAGGAACAACAGCCATATTGGAGGGGCCTGGTAAAGTTGCCGGACCGTCATAACTATCTAGCGCGCCAAAACCGCCAGCGGCAAAATAGATTGTTGATACGGCCTGTCCATTCTCATGAGTGCCAACAAAATTTATTAAATCGAGCATACCAGTATCTGCCTGAACGTCTTCCGGTGCAGCCTTCACTAAAGCACCAAATATTAAGGGCGAGACAAAATGGCCAATAATATGTCGCCCACCTGTTGGAGACGGTGGCTGGGCGTTTAATATACATCCCTTAGGTGCAATAACTTGAATAGGTTTAGTTGAACCTTCATTATTTGGTAGCAACGGCACAGTTAAACACTTCATCGAATAGAGCGACATAGCATTGGTATAACAATAAGGTACGTTTATCCCCCGCTCCACTGCGGCTCCTGTGCCATCCATATCGATCACTATACTATCACCAGTAATATCTACCCGGCATGAAAGGGTAATGGGGTCATCTATACCCTCTATAAGGATTCTGTTCCTGTAGGTTCCGTCACGCATTTTAGAAATCGCCGCACGAGTCATATTTTCAGACTGGCTACGTATTGCATTAGATACTTCGTGCAAATCATCAATGTTATACTCGTCCATAAACTCAAGTAACTGACGTCCACCTACCTGATTACAAGAGATGTTTGCCATTATGTCACCGATGACCTGATCAGGCACTCTAACATTTGTTGCGATAAGGTCGATGAGAAACTCGTCTACCTCCCCCTCACGAACCAATTTACAAAGGGGCAAGCGTAGGCCTTCGTGATAAATTTCTGTTGCCATAGTACCAAACCCAGTGCCACCGATGTCTGGCAAATGAGTAATACTCATGGTAAATCCAACTAATTTATCGTCGCGGAATACAGGTCGCATTACAGTGATATCGTACATATGTCCTGTACCGACCCAAGGATCGTTTGTCGCAAGAACGTCCCCAGGCTTAAGCGTTTGCGGTGGAAATTTAGCCATTGTGTGAGCCATTGTTAAGGGTGCGGTACCAATGAAGGGAGGCGCACTCCATCGTCCTTGTGCCAGCAAATGACCTTGAGCATCAGTTATAACGGCAGTTAAGTCATAAGCCTCGCGAACAATTGTTGAGAAAGACGTGCGCACCAAAGTCGAAACAATCTCATCAGTGATTGAAATGAGACGATCCCACATTACACCTAGGCTTATCGCATCTAACTGCTTTTCTGGTACTGACATTATTCCGAAACCAATTCCGCAATTAAATTTCGTCTAGCATCCACCAAAGCTATATCTCCAAGACCAATTACACTTGTTGATTCCCGTTCTTCAATTAACGCTGGCCCAGTAATTTTCATATTTGGTTCCAAAAGATAACGATCATAAACGGGGCAATCATGATACTCATTATCAAAATAGGCCTTCCGTATGCCCTTCCGTGCACAGGCAGGGTTTTTGCTGGCACCTAATCCTCCGACTATCGTAAATCCATCTGCCAGTTTAGCTTCAGGCCCCAGTGCCTCAACCTTCCACGTGACAATTTCTAGTGGTTCGTCAAGGATATTAGATGAAAAAGTAGAGGCATAGGTTTTTTGAAAAAGATCCAAAAGTTTTGTAAAGAACCCTTCTAATGCGCCATTGTTTGGTAAGATAACTTCAATCTCATAGCCTTGACCTTGATACCGCATGTCAAGCCGGCGACGAAAGCGGATTTCCTTTGGGTCGACACCGGAGGCGCATAACAATTCGGTTGCTTCTAGCTCCATTGCCTTGAAACCATCGGCGAAACTTTTTTTATCAAGGGAGTCAAGGGGCGTGAGTTTAGAACGGGCTAATTCGAATGCAAGGGGGCTCACTAACAAACCAAAAGCTGACATTACACCGGCACCAATAGGAAATATAACACGAGGAATTTTTAATTTACGTGCTACTCCCATAGCATGGGCTGGGCCGGAACCGCCAAATGCAACCATACTCGCTTCACGATAATCAAAACCCCTCTCTGAAGCGTGAATACGAAAGGCTCGTGCTACATCTTCATTAATAGTTTCATGTATGCCCCAAGCTGCTCTATCAGTTGTCAATCCAAGCGGCTTAGCCACATTGATATCAATTGCCGTTATAGCAGCTTCCCTATCAAGGCGCATATCACCACCCAAGAATGAATCTGGATCAAAATAGCCAAGTACTAAATTAGCGTCCGTTAATGTAGCTTCTGAACCACCCTTGCCATAACAAGCTGGACCTGGCTTTGCTCCTGCACTTCGCGGGCCAACACGCATTAGGCCTCGTTCATCAACTTCAGCTAAACTGCCTCCGCCAGAACCGATTTCCACCATATCAATTACTGGTACCTTAGCTGGTAAACCACTGCCCCGCTTAAAGTCATGCAACCGAGCAACCTCTATATCATATTTCTTCAGTGGTTGATATTTATTGATTAAAGCCCCTTTAGCCGTGGTTCCACCCATATCAAAGGATAATACACTGGAAAGACCCAGCCCCCTTCCGTGAAAGGCAGACATAAGTACGCCAGCTGCCGGACCAGATTCAAGCACACGGACTGGACACTGTCTCGCCGTGCCTGGAGTTAACATACCACCTGAAGAGGTCATTACCAAAAGACGCCCCCCAAAACCCAGTGTTTTTAAACCATTTTCTAGGCGCTCAAGATACCGATCAAATAGTGGTTGGACATAAGCATTCATGGTAGCCGTAGTCCATCTCTCAAATTCGCGAATATTGGCAAATATTTCTGACGAAGTCGATACATACAGATTGGGAAACTCACGTTTTACCAATTGTCTAGCTACATCCTCGTGAATGGGGTTTGCATAAGATTGCAGGAAACAAATTGCTAGCGCATCAATCCCTTCTGAAACTAATTCATTAACCGCCGTGTAAACATCGTCTTCATTAATGTCAGTCGCAACCGAACCGTCATATTTTATCCGTTCAGCAATTTCCCGTCGGAGATGTCTCGAGACCAGTGGTTCTGGTAATTGTAAGCGGAGATCAAACAAGTCATAGCGTGTTTCACGACCCATCTCCAGTACATCTTTAAACCCTTGCGTTGTAAGCATGCCAGTACATGCACCTTTCCTCTCGATAATTGCATTGGTAACTAGTGTGGTACCATGAGAAATAGATTCAAGGCTGCTAATATTGATACTCTCACGTTCTAAAAGATATTTGCAGCCAGATAATACTGCGCGTGAGGGATCATCAGGTGAAGTAAGTGTTTTGTGAATAACCATTTTTCCGAACGTCTCATCGAATAAGGAAAAATCTGTAAAGGTCCCTCCTATATCTATTCCTAGTCGATAGCTCATAGAATTACACCCTGTTAGATGAACTAGCGTACACGCCAGTCACCAAGTTTTTCCACCGCATCAGCAGCCCTCAAGACAGCGCGATCCTCGAAATGGCGACCTATAATCTGCAAACCTACGGGTAGTCCATCAACCATTCCGCAAGGTACGCTAATAGCTGGGTGGCCTGTAGTACTGAATTGAGGACAATTATTTAACATGTTAAGTGAGCGAAACATGTATTCTTCAAATGGCGCGTCATGCGTCGGGATTGGCCCAGGCAGTTGCGGAATAGTGGGCATGACAAGAACATCATTATGTTCTAGTGCTGCATCGTAAGCTTTTCGCAGACTACCTCGCTGGTTCTGTGCCTTAGAGTAATACCTCCCATGGTAATATCGTTTCAGGTATTCGCCCATCAAAAAAACATTTATTACTGTTGGTGGAATATCGTTAGGGCGTGTTTTAAAACTGCGAGCTATATATTCCCGCTGCGGCGTGTCGTAATATCCCTGCCAGTTAGAACCAATACCTGACCCATGAAACATAAGTTCAACAGCACCTTCTATAAGAAGAGCTAACCAGATACGCATGCCGTCATAATGCATGGGGACAGAAACCTTACGTAACTGTACTCCCTTTTTCTTCAAAAGGTTAAGGGTAGTACGTACCTTAGAATCCACTCTAGTGTCACTCGCCAATAGACGAAGGTCGGGCCAAGTATCTACTGTATGACCGAAGCCTTCCTGAACAACACCAATCTTGAGACCCGTACAATCTTGATCAATAGCCGTTATATAATCGCTATTACAATCATCCGAAATTGTATCACGTTGACGCGGGTCAAGAGAGTCTGGACCAGCCAATACAGAAAGCATACGCGCCACATTTTCTACAGTGTTTGCCATCGGCCCTACAACATCATGCGACATTTCAATTGCCATACAACCGGTATATGGCACCAGTCCATAGGTAGGCTTGAGCCCGACAACTCCACACCACGCTGATGGTATTCGGATGGAACCTCCCTGATCACCCCCAAGTGCCATATTCACATCGCCAGCTGCGAGTGCTACAGCACTGCCCTTGGACGATCCCCCCGGGGAATATGTCGGCTTATTTGGGTTGCGAACAGGGCCATAGGCGCTGGTATGGCCGCCAGACGAAAATGACATATCGGAAGATGCTGTTTTACCGGCTATTATCGCACCGGCATCTAATAATCTAGTTATGACGGTTGCATCTGTCTGAGCTACAAATCCCTCGAAAACTCGCGAACCGTTCATCATAGGTACACCAGCAACGGAAATGGTGTCTTTAACACCAACCCGTTCGCCAGCTAACGGGCCTTTCTTAGCACCACGAATGTCAGTCATCCAATACCAAGCGTTATAAGGATTATCTTCAGACTTCGGGCGATATCCAGGAGTACGGGGATACCTGACCTCAGGTTGATCCTCAACGATATCGTCTATTCTACGAAGCGCGCGAATACTCCCAGCCATTGCGTCTCGATATTCACTTGCACGATCAGAGGTCATATCTATGCCAAAGTCCCCCGCAATCTCCAATAGTTGTGCTATACTTGGCAATTCTGGTCCCTTAGACATGATGCTCCATTTAAAATTTGAGTTAACAATACGAGGTGGTACTTAGTTATACTAGTAAGTGTTACCATTGTTAGATAACTTGAATCAACGATAGACGAAAAAATAACTCATGCAAATATCTAGTGATTTGTTTATGACCCGTGAAGTTTATGAAATCATGGTTGGCTTTTTGCGACTATCCTAGTTCAAAGATAATTATATCGATTAAGCAACAGATCTCCTTTTCTCCTCTTGATGTCAGAAATATTGGCTCTGCCCTCCCAGTGGCAAACTTTTAATATAGTTGACATTTCTCTGATTGCTCGCAATACATCCTTTGTTTAGATGTATCTCGCGATCACGAGAATGTCTGCCGAAAAATATGGTAGTGCAAAATCCCGAGAATAATTTTATTCATCAGCCCGTACTGATTGCACTAGGTGTAATGAGATGGGGTAAATCTGGATTTTGTCGGACACGGCGTAATCCCTTAAGAAAGGTACGTTGTGACCAAAACCACATTTTCAGAACTCGGTCTGCATAAAGACTTATTACATATTCTTCACGCCAAAAAATATATCTGTGCAACGCCTATTCAAGAAGAGGCAATCCCTATTATTTTAGATGGAAAGGATCTGATGGGTACTGCGCAGACGGGAACTGGTAAAACTGCTGCCTTCGGCCTTCCTATCTTACAGCAGTTAGCATCATATCACAAAAGACCAAAATCGCGCTACGTCCGAGCACTTATCCTGGCTCCAACACGTGAACTCGCCATCCAAATTCATAAATCATTGCGAAGCTACGGTAGTAATCTAGCCCTTCGACAGGCCGTTATATTTGGTGGCGTTCCTCAAAAGAAGCAAGTAACTGCTCTTCGCCAAGGTATAGATGTCCTAGTAGCTACACCTGGACGCCTTCTCGATCTCATGAACCAGAAACATCTTAAACTTGATCACATTGAGTTTTTGGTACTCGATGAAGCAGATCGTATGCTTGATATGGGTTTCATTCGGGATATCAGAAAGATTGTTGCTAAGGTGCCGAAAACTCGACAAACCATGTGTTTCTCAGCAACTATGCCGGCAGTAGTTGCTAATCTTGCTACGGAAATTCTTAATGAACCGAAACGGTTGAACGTGACCCCGAAAATTATACCAATAACGCAGATCGAGCAGAGTGTAATTTTTACTCGTTCTGCCGACAAAAGCGCATTACTCTTAAAAATATTGCAAAACCCTAAGACAACACGAGCAATTGTATTCGTGCGTACCAAACATCGCGCTGATAATGTTGCTAAAACTTTGATCGGCGCTGGTATTAGCAGCAATGTTATACATGGTAATAAATCCCAAAATACTCGACAACGTGTTCTTAATGCATTCAGGGATGGACGAATAAATGTTTTGGTTGCAACCGATATAGCTGCGCGTGGTATCGACGTTGATGCTATTTCGCACGTTATAAACTATGAGTTACCTAACACAGCTGAAGATTATGTTCACCGTATTGGCCGAACAGCACGCGCTGGTGCATCGGGCATAGCAATTTCACTTTGTGACCCATCTGAACAATTATCTCTTAATAAAATAGAAAAACTGATCAAAGTTAGGATTAATATTGTTGGAGGGACACCCGTGAAGTGTCAGTCTGGTAAGACTAAGCACAAATTGCAAAAACTTGGCAAGCGTTCGCGTCATCGGAAGGGCAGAGACCGGGGCCGAACCCACCGAGCGGCATAGAGAACATGATAAAGGTCTGAGGGTCATGCTTTAAAATTTCACCAACAGGCTCGTACAAGCTCGATAAGCTATCGAAATTATTTTGAGAGTCATATCTTTTTTTGAAGATATGGAACCAAACCACCTGCTTGCAACATTCCAAGCTCAGAGTTGGTATAAGGTGTGATAGGAAGAGAAGTTCCACGCGTTAGATTATTGAGCTCTTTGGTATTCCAGTCAACCTCAACCACGTCCCACCGTTCCACGCAGCTAATAATCCCTGGGCAGGCAATTTGGGGGAAACCTTCTGCAATTTCCTCTCGCCAGTATCCGGTTGCGAACGACTCTGCCACTATTGCGCGAATGCCTAGATGGCGTAGTCCGATCATTGGGGCAAAATGAGGGTGACCATACCCAAAATTTTCAGCTCCCACGATTATATCACCGTCCTTGACCTGTTCGGCAAAATGGGGGTCAAAACGTTGCATAGCGCAGTCAGCAAGTTCATCGGGGTTGGTTAAGCGAATGTTTTCAACTCCTACTATCTGGTCGACGTCAAAGTCTGCTTCACAAAAAATATAGGCGACACGGCCATGGAGGGATGGAAGGCTCACGTATTTATCGCTTTAAGATATTTACGCGGATCGGCAATTTTTCCTTCAACTGCAGATGCAGCAACGGCTGCAGCGTTACACAAAAATATTTCAGACTCTGGGCTTCCCATCCTGCCCTTCACATTAAGCGTACCTGTCGAAACAGCACGCTGACCCTTTGTCATTGTCGCAATGCGGCCGTAACAGTAATCACAAGAGGATGAGGTAACGAAGGCACCAGCTTCGATTAACGTCGTTAACAACCCTTCCTTTGCTGCAGATGCCATTATCGCTTGACTTGTAGGCACGATATGTAGTTGGAATCCGGGTGCTACGCGACGACCCCTGAGAACGTTTGCTGCTGCACGGAGGTCTTCCAGCCTTCCTGAGGCGCACGAACCAAGATAGCCAGATTGTACGTCGAGCCCTGTATATTCAGTAAGCTCAGCCGTACCAGCGGGATTGGGTGGTACCACCACCAGTGGCGCAAGGTTGCTAAGGTCGACATTATGAATTGCAGCGTATGTCGCATCCGAATCGCTTGATACCGGATTCATATTTAGATGACACCGTTCCTGAGCGTACTTGATCGCACGTTGATCGGGATTACAGATAGCCGTCAGTGCGCCAGTAAACATTGCGAGTCCAGTGATTGTTTGTAGTCCTTCAAGCGACAATCCTTTAAGAGCAAACCCTCCTAATTCCAATACTTGAAAACGGCAAGAGCGCGGCCCTAAAACCCTGACCAAATGGTGGAATACATCACGAGCCATAACGCCAGGCGGAAGTATTCCAGTGAGATTCACGCGCGTGGTTTCAGGTACAGTGAAGGTAATCCGCTCACGGACGAATGCTTCAAGAAGTTGTGTATGGATACCTATCGCGAGTGTGCCAAAGGCACCTAGCTGTGAGACATGTCCATCAAAGTGCACAACAAAACCACCCGGTACCGCATAACCGGCCTCGGCCGCAACTTGATGTCCAATACCCTCTCGTTCATGAAGTCTGACCTTATTTTCCGCACACCAGTTGCGGGTTACTATGTGGAGGTCTTCTTCCTCAGGTGTATTAGCGGGCACCATATGGTCAATGAAGATTGCAAAGCGTTCAGGTTCTATAACTTTTTTGATGCCAAACTCATTTTTCATTTGCTGGAATATTAGATCGAGATAACCGGGAAAATCGTAACCCAACACATAGTCTGGTTTGACCTCTATTTCGCTGCCCGCTCGGACGGGTTTACCAGATTGAGTTGTTCGCCCGAGTATCTTTTCGGTAATCGTATAGCCCATCAAACAACTACCCCCAAAGTTGCGTTGTATTTTACGCAGTTATCGTCAGCCGCCACCATTCCTGAGACAAGTCCAGAACTGAAGATGGATTCTGTAAGAATTATCTGCATTTCTAAAGCCTACTCCAAACTCCTGTCTTAATACAAATTTTGTCTGCCAACTACATTAACGACGTAAACAAGTTGTTTATTACCAATAGGTTAAAACGGAAACTGCTGTTTTATAATAAACAATATTATTTCCTATAGATTATAAAGTATTACAATATGTAAATTGTATAAACAATTGATTTATAGATATAAATTATCAGTTAAGTCGATCATATTTTTACAACCTTCGAGTTATAAATCGCACATGCTCCTTACCCACGGAAACCCTATCAACGCTCCACGACGGTTACAGCCAGCCCAGCGTCCCTTGTAAATGCAAGAAACCCATACAATTGGCAGCCAATTCGCTTCACTTGCCCTATGTGTCGGCACCCGAGAAGAAACGACCCAAATCACCCAGCGAATATCATTAGTCCAACAGTGTGTGAACTTGATAGACCAATCCTGAGCTTATAAATATCAAACATGTTGAACAATTGTGGGTACTCTGGAATTTTTGTGTAAACAATACCTTCATAGTTTGGCAGCGAAAGGTCTCTCTTCTAATCTTATATGCTAACATTATAATAGTTTAATTCCTTAACGAGACCAATTTTGCCCCGAATAACCGCCGAGCAAAACCACCCTAACAATAAATCGACTGCTTTTGATCATCCAAAATCACAGCTTATTATCCAAATACTCTCTAATTACGTCTGTGAAAGGCAAAAAATACTGTTTCAGTTTTTTTTGACCAACGCCTTTAATCTTTTCAAATTCTTTCTCGGTTTGCGGCCGACTTGCCGCCATCTCACGTAAAGATTGATCAGTGAACACAACAAAAGCTGGAACATTCTTGTCTCTGGATATTTTTAACCTTAACTTCTTGAGAATTTGAAGAAGGTCAAGATCATTATCTGGGATGTCAGCATCTTCTACTATAGTTGCCTTTGAGATATGGTCTGAATTTTTAGACACTATCCTAGCGTGAAATAGTTTTTGTCCATTTTGAATATACTCAGCGTCTTGAGTTAGCTGAACAGCCCCATATTTAGCAAGATTTACCCTGAGAAATCCGGATGCAATAAGTTGGCGCAAGAGAGACTGAAATAAAGACTTAGGGTACTTCTTGCCTAAACCATAGCATTGCAATAACTGGTGCTTTTTCGACCGAATTTTGGCCGTTTCAGCACCTCTAACAATATCAACGATATGGTTTGTTCCAAAATATTGTCCCGTTTGTTGGATAGTTGAGATCAACATATTAGCCTGTAGAGTGTAATCTTCAACGGTTGGCGGGTTGAGACAATTGTCACAATTGCCGCAATGATCAATTTCCTCATCAAAATACGCTAAGAGTGCTTTTCGTCTGCAATTAGTCGTTTCACAGTATCCAATAAGTGCCTCAAGCCTCTTATATTCAAACAGTTTAAACTTCTCATCTCCTTCACCATCGAAAATCATTTTTTGCCTTTTAACGATATCGGAAAGCCCGTAAAACATTATAGTATCAGACGGATTGCCGTCTCTACCGGACCGTCCAATTTCTTGATAAAACGATTCGATACTTCCGGGCAGGCTAGTGTGAACAACATAACGAATATTTGCTTTATCAATCCCCATACCAAAAGCAATTGTGGCGACCATTACAAGGTCATCAACTGCCATGAACCTTTCTTGGGCTTCTTTCCTATAGTCAGCTGGTTTACCCGCATGATAAGCGAGCGCATTAAACCCATGCTGGATTAAGTAAGCTGTAGTTTCGTCAGTTTCCTTGCGGGAGAGGCAATACACTATTCCGCATTGTTTCTTTCTAGATTTTAAATATGAAAGGAGATTAATTTTTGTATCATGTTTTTGATTAACAGATAAAAAGAGGTTGGGCCGGTCGAATCCTCGAACAATAATTTGAGAATTTCCACCCGAGAGTTTTTCTACAATATCTGCCCTGGTAGCTTTGTCTGCTGTTGCTGTAAAGGCCGCTATTATGGCATCAGGAAAAAGCTCTTTTAACCTAGACAATGCCTCATAATCAGGTCTAAATCCGGCGCCCCATTTGGTTATGCAATGTGCTTCGTCGATTACAAACATATCTATCTGCAATTTCTTTATATAAGCAAGCATACGTTCCTGCATAAGCCGCTCGGGACTGAGATATAATATCTTAGACTCCCCCGCAGAGAATCTTTTCCACTCCTGAATATTTTGGTCGCGCTGCATGCCAGAATGAATGACTCCTACATTAATTCCCACATCTCGAAGTACGGCCGTTTGATCCTCCATCAATGCCACCAATGGGGATACTACTATTGTTTGACCTTTATGGAGAATAGCAGGTAATTGGAAACAGAGTGATTTCCCAGCGCCCGTAGGCATCACGGCAAGAATATCGCTACCCAGCATTATGTGTTGAATTATTTCGAGCTGTCCAGGTAAAAAATCTTTGTACCCAAAAATTTGATTTAGCTTTTCGTTTAAAATGTTTGGGTTCACCTTTTTTCCTTATAAACATATGATCACAAGAAAGGATATAACGTCAATTTCACAAAATGCAAAGAAGGTGAATTAACTATGTGTGTGGTTCTCACTATAACTTGCATGTACCTCAGCATCATTGAGCTTACCACTAATAATGTAACTCGCGGCGTAGCAATTTACAGGAGAATATAATGGAAATTCGTGAGATCAGAATGATCATGACTGACCGTGTCCAATTGGTTGGTCGAATCTATCTTCCGGACGGTGCTGGGCCTCACCCCGCTGTAGTGATGAGCCATGGTTTCAGCGCACTCATGGATATGGGCCTCACACCATATGCCAAAGCCTTTCAATCGGCAGGACTCGCATGCCTAGTCTACGACCACCGGAACTTTGGCGACAGCGGCGGTGAAATCCGTCAGGAAGTCGATCCCTGGCAACAGATTCGCGATATGCGGGAGGTTGTCTCTCACGCCCGCGTTCAGGAATCGCTAGATACGAACCGCATCGGTCTCTGGGGCACCAGTTACTCCGGTGGACATGTTCTTATAATCGGCGCGGTCGATCGCCGTATTTCGTGTGTAGTCAGCCAGGTACCCGTTACCTCTGGCTCTGGTGCCATCGAACACATGGTGACGGCACCGGAAATGCCGGCCTTTCTGGATAGTATCTATCAAGACTATGACCATCGCGCCCGCGGTTATGCGCCAGCTACTGTTCCCGTTTACCAGCACGGTGGTGAAACTGCCATGTGGGCGGAAAAGATGGGTGAGAACACCGCTTACCGCAACGAGGTAACGCTCCGTAGCCGTGATCTATGGCTGGAATACGAACCGTGGTCTTTCATACACAGGATCAGCCCGACGCCCCTGCTTATGGTAATTGCCGCTCACGACACCCGCGTCCCAACCCGAGACCAATTGGACGCATACAACCGGGCCTTGGAGCCGAAGAAACTGTTATTGCTAGATTGCGCACACTACGACCCCTATATGTCACGGCTTGAAGAATCAGTTAAGGCCGGGTGTGAATTTCTGGTCAAACACCTGAGGCCATAGCTTAAATCGAAAAGTCCATAACCTTTATCTGTCATATTTTTATTAAACTGCGGAGACTTAACGGTAGTCTAAAATATTGAACGGCTGGAGCTCCTTAATTACGAAAAAGGTAGTTGGTTACTTAACCGGTAAAAAAGTTTTGGACTGATTATAGACCCATCTGCGCAATCAATGCCCTAGTCAACAGATCCCGGCCGTTACCGAGCCGGTCTGTAATAGAAAAGTGATTGTCGTCCGGCGTTGATACGTAATCCACCTTAATGCGGTTATACCTAAGATGGGCTGCGTATTCGAGTGACTGCCAATGGAATAGGTCTGGCTCGGCGTCTCCCACGGCGATAATTGAAGATCCTTTTGCGATAGGCGGTAAGTACATGGGGCTCATAGCCTTAGCTTCCTTGGCCGTTAATCGGATGTCCGGTTGTAGTTGCGAGTAGCGATGTGGCTGGATGTCAAACAGTCCGCTTAAAGGTGCTGATCCTTTGATCAAATTATTCGGTAGTCGACCCTCCTTAGACCAGTTTGTCGCAACCATCATCGCGGTGAGGTGACCTCCCGCGGAGTGGCCGGATACGTAGATCCTTTTAGGGTCGCCGTTATGCTTAGTAATATTCTTGTAAACCCAGATAATCGCCCGTCGCATTTGGTGGACAATATCGGTGATACGCACCTTCGGGCAGAGATCGTAATTTGGCAAAACTACAGTGGCCCCGGCTGCAACCATCGGCCCAGCCAAGTGGGAGTAGATGTCCTTATCAAGCGAGCGCCAATAACCACCGTGAATGAACACATGCACCGGCGCACCCTTGCGTGCTGCGGGGAAAATATCGAGCATCTGCCCAGAGGTGCCGCCGTACGGCACATCGATTCGACCGGAAAGCTTATTGCGTACCCGGGCACTGCGCTTTGCAGATTTCTGCAAGTACTCTTCCGCGTTTTTCACCGTCAGACGCGGCAGGTACTGAAGATTAATGTCGTTGATCTGCGCTTTGGTCAGCTTCTTAACCACACCCCCCCCTTTTTGTTTTTATCATTTTTCTATTGTTTGCAACGATTCTAATAACTATTTCTAAAACTCAGATATCCGGCCGGTTCCCACGCCAAGGCCTGACAGCCTCGAACGCACTTGCCGCACGAAAGACACTCATGTCGTCATAGGTTTTTGCAATGATCTGAAGGCCTGTAGGTACACTCGAATTTGATACCCCGCTAGGCACACTAGCTACTGGACACTGGCTCATTAAATTGAACGGGTACGTTTGAAGCCAACCCAGATAAGCCGGAACCTTCTTACCATTTATCGAAAAATCCAAATCGGCCTCACTATGATCCGCCTTTACTGCAGGAACACAGAGCGTTGGCGTAATCAAGATGTCAAACTTACTCAACACGGGTGCCAGAGTTTTATACATCTCGCCACGCACGGCGTTTACATTGTACATTCGCGTCGCGTCATGCCTGCTCCCCGCCTCTAGGATGCTGGCAACGAACGGGTCCATTTCATACCGCCAGCGTGGATATAGTCCACCACAGACAGCCCAGAACAGGCCCTGCCAGTGCGCCAGCCAAGCATCAGTTACCCCGTAGTGCCAAGCAAGATCAACCTCTTCTACTGTGCAACCGAGGCTTTCGAATACCTCCACGGCTCGGCGCGTATTAGCCTCAACTTCTGGGTCAATCACTTTGTATCCAAGATCCATAGAAAGTGCAATTTTCCAACCCTCGATACCCTCAAACGTCTGGGGAAGGCGCAAACGGGTCCTAAGGGAACATATGTCAACGTCGTGTGGCCCAGACATAACGTTCTGCATTAACGCACCATCGGCAACACTCCGGGTCATGGGTCCGTAGTGCAGGATTGATTCATAAGGGTGTTCGCGATCGAGCGGATTACGCCCGAAAGGAGGCTTGTAACCAAAAAGACCGCACGCTGACGCAGGAATACGGATAGATCCACCACCATCAGTACCATCTGCAACTGTTGTCATGCCGGCAGCAACAGCGGCGCCTGCACCTCCACTGCTTCCTCCCGGCCCAAAATCTAGATTCCATGGATTTCGAGTAATTCCCCATAGGGGGCTGTTCGTCGTACCGGAATGAGCAAACTCAGGTGTGGTTGTACGGCAATGCATAATTGCACCCGCACGGAAAAGTCTTTCGATTGTGGGAGCCGTGTTATCTGAGCGGGAATTAGCATAAATTTTTGAACCTAGAGTAGTGATCTCGCCTTTAACGGAATGGAAATCCTTGATCGCGATTGGAATGCCTTCGAGCGCACGTGTCCGACCATCAGTCTTCATATAGCGCGCCTCAGCATTCTTTGCCTGGTCAAGTGCGCGTTCAAAAAAGGTATAGGTGAGCGCGTTAACTTTGGGGTTAACTTCTTCACAACGAGCAATCACTGCTTCCATTAGTTCAACCGGCGATAGCTCTTTCGCCTTGAACTTCGAAATCGCTTCTGTCGCTGTCATATAACAAAGATCAAGATCGGCTGATACCATGATTTATCTTCCCTGCAGTTGCCCAAAAACCTCTAATTGGCTTATTCTAGCCGTAACCTGAGGAAGTCCGCAAGTTAAGACGCAACACCTGAAAACAATGTGATTATTCTAATAACGTGCATGTAAGAAATTTGGTGACTGCCACAGCTCATGTTGAGCTCTGCAATCATACCCTGACGACTCACTCCTACAGCAAGGCTCGATCACGTCCTACAATATGTGCATTATTCGATGCCTTAGAACCAAGTTTACCCTCCACCGTTGATAGGCTTTAGCAAGGCGACGGCAAATAAATTCTTTTTGTCCGCCCAAATGCGTTCTACATACCAGCCTGCCTCCGTCACCAAGGCTTCAAACGAGGCGCATGAATATTTGTGACAGTTTTCAGTATGGATGCTCTCGCCCGACGCAAAGCTCAACTCTAAATCACCGATACGAACCCTTTGTGCTTTGAGGCTTACAATATGCATTTCAACTCGGCTCTCTACTTCATTGTAGCGTGCTTCGTGACGAAACCCAGAAATATCGAAAGTGCCACCGAGCTCAACATTGATTCGCCGTAGCAGGTTCAAATTGAACGCTGCCGTGATACCCGCCGCATCGTCATACGCATCCTCCAGTATTTTCCTTTCCTTGACCAAGTCAAAACCAATAACAAAATAATCCGGCTCAAGGTCATGCAGAGTTCGTGCGAGGAACGCAATAGCCTGCGCAATTTCAAAATTACCAATCGTGGAACCTGGAAAGAATAACAGCCGATTGCCTCCTCCGTTACGCCGCTTGATGTGAAGGTGCTTGTTAAAATCTGCGGCAACTGGAGCAATATCAAGCGAAGGGAAGTCGTGTTGCATCGCTGAGGCTGCTCGCCACATAAATTTAGCTGAAATATCTACAGGCACGTATGTACTTGGTCGATAGAAGGCTCGCAACAACAGGCGTGTCTTCAGGCTGGCACCGCTCCCAAACTCTATAATTTCGGCTCCTTCTCCAACTGCCTCTGCGATCTCCCCTGCACAACTGGTGAGGATTTCGATTTCAGTTCTCGTCGGGTAATATTCGGGGGTGCTACAAATCTGATCGAATAGTTCCGAGCCGATTTCATCGTAAAAATATTTACATTCGATTGATTTCGGCTGTGCTAATAGCCCGCAAGTCACCGCTTGCTTGAATTCATCAGCTGCCTCTTCTATCCCAATGGCCTCCTGCTCTGACTCCAATGTTGAGACCAAGCTATTAACCATCCTCAGCTAATCGCAGCCCCGAAAATTGCCAGCGCTTTTCCGGCTGAAAAAAATTGCGGTAGGTTGGGCGAATATGGTTGCCAGGCGTAACGCACGAGCCACCCCGCAACACGTATTGGCCAGACATAAACTTACCATTATATTCGCCTACCGCGCCCGCGAGCGGCTTGAAACCGGGGTAGGCGCAAAACGGACTATGTGTCCACTCCCATACATCGCCATATATTTGCATAAGCCGGTCAGTCTCCACCGCTACAGCACCTGGGCGAAGGCGGCCAGACTCGACGAAATTTCCTTCTGGTAAAAGTGTACTTGCAGCGTTCTCCCATTCTGCCTCACTTGGTAAACGCTTGCTCGACCAACGGGCAAATGCGTCGGCCTCAAAATAGCTGATATGACAAACCGGGGACATGGTGTCGACGGGTTGAAAACCACGCAACGTCATGGCGTGCCATGCACCGTTGTGCATCCGCCAATATCCCGGGGCCTGCCAGCCATTTTCCTGTACGTAGTCCCAGCCGTCCGAAAGCCATAGCAAGGAGTTTTTATAACCACCATCTTCAATAAACGCCATCCATTCACCATTAGTAACAAGGCGGTTAGCGAGGCGATAAGGACGTAGTAACGTTTCGTGGCGCGGCTCCTCGCAGTCGAACGCAAAACCGCCACCACTATGGCCTATCTTTATCACCCCACCATTATAAGCGATCATTTTTTGAATTTGCACATCAGGCGCATCGCAAACCAGTGGCTCCGGCATTTTGTAAGCCGGGTATAAAGGGTTTTGCGCAAACAGATGCAAGATATCCGTAAGCAACAATTCCTGATGTTGCTGCTCATGGTGCATTCCAAGTATCAACCGTGTTTCTGCAGCCGCTGATATATCAGACCGCAACAACTTGCCAATAACTTCATCAACATAAGCACGATAAGACAAAACTTTCTCCAGGGAAGGTCGGGTTAGCATACCGCGTCTAGGTCGCGGGTGCCGCGCGCCAAGAGATTCATAATACGAATTAAAGAGTAAAGCGAAAACTGGGTCGAATACACAATCAGCGCCATATTCCGGCGATAAAACTAGTGTCTCAAAAAACCACGTGGTATGACCCAAATGCCATTTAGCCGGGCTGGCATCAGCCATAGATTGAACCGTCGCGTCGGCATCAGTAAGATTTGCGGTAAGATTAAGACTTTGTTGGCGCACATCGAAATAGCTGTCAAGCAGGTGGGTCAAATTTGATTTCCGAGCATGATCTGTATTCATTCCGTATCCCATTACAATTATAAAACTTCTTCGCTTACTCTATCGGTTTATCAGGCTAACTTTTAAGTTACAAGCACCCCCATTCACAAAATATGACTGCCATATCTTCCTGACTTGAGCCGGTTTTATATATGTAATCTATTTCCAACTTTCGATGTCATCGTGAAGAAACTTTTTAAGTTTGGAGTAAAAATAGAAGCACAAAGTGGATACTTCCTACTTCGCTTACACTTCTCACGCTATCTTATTCGATTAGCATTAGAAAGGAACTTTCAAACCTAACGAGTCACAAAAAAGCGCCGTCACAACGTTTGCTATCCCAGATGCTGGCACAAGTAGCTTTGGGCATGGATGGGGCATAACATATTGATATTATTGTATAATTTTTTTTTGGATTTTTTCTGTGTAGTAGTGTATTGTCACTGCTTCCGCTTACGGAAAGTTATTTAATTTCAATGCTTTAGCATCTTATCGCGGGGTGGAGCAGTCCGGTAGCTCGTCAGGCTCATAACCTGAAGGTCGTAGGTTCAAATCCTACCCCCGCAACCAACTTTTATTTATGTATATCAATGGGTTAAGGGAAATAAAATTTTCCTGATAACGGGAAATTGCCCCTACATGGAAAAAAATGAATGCAAAGCTTTAGGTGGCTGGTGCGATAGAGATAAAAAAAGGAACAAATAATTTTTAAAAATGTTTTCTCAAGGTTGCCGTAGCTACAATTCCGTCAAGTTCGATCAACCTTGCTATTCGCCGTCCACTACCCGCCGAAGCAACATGATCCGATTGACCTAGATCAAAATATGCGACTTCAATTCCCCCTACTAGGTAATTATAAATCTCCCTCTCAACGCCAACTATAGCCTGCCAAGCAAACGATTGTGCGTTATCAGGCTCGGTTGATCTGGATCCACCAGGTGACGTATCGTCCACTGATTCTGAAAGGTTGAGGAAGGCTATGCCAGCTCCAGCGCCAACGTACGGACATACCACCCTCCACTGACAAAATGTACCGCCAGGGTGCAAATAGGTGTTGAGTAGTAGCGTGTTAGCTGTGATGTCTTGCTTCAAAAGGTTCTCCGAAGAGCCACTGTTTAAGGTATATGGGCCAACAACTTCAAGATCCGGATTATATTTCCATTCGAACTCGGCACGCACGAGATTCGATAAATTAGACCCTATGGCGACACCATAAGTTGCCGACGATAACTCATCGTAATTGGTACTCAAAAATCCGTTTTCATCCCTTTCGCGGGAACGCGTTTCCGGCGAATCAACTCCCTGTAGGGTACCAAATTGAAGCTTAAGGTAACGATTTTTTCGAGCCGCCGATCTGACAAAATCGAAATTGCCGTGCAACCCCGCACTAATATCCAGCGACAGGCGCTCAGTTTCGTCGTTAAAGGCATTTGAGAGTACACCAATATCACTGTCGTCATCTTTCAACTCAGGTTGATATTGGACTGAAGCACCAAGAGAAATCGAGAGATCATGATCGATCTGAAGTTCATGACCGGTATGCAAACCTATTTTTGCGGTATGGGTATCGTCAAAGTACTTGAGCCCATTAGTGGTACCCGCCCCATTTAACACAGCAAGTTTGATATCGATATCCGGTATGTACGAGTACAAGAGCGTTCCGCCAATGAAACTCCTACGGTTAGGCGTCTGGCTAAGAAAGTATCTAATACCACCACCAATGGAAAAATTTTTATAATCATCAAACTCGGCTTCTATAGTAGTACCAGCTATAACGTTACTTACCGTCCCTCGAGAATCTGTAAAAGTCCCTGCGCCGGTTATTTCTCCAATGTTTGTGGTGCCAGCACTCGTAGCATGCTCATAATTTATAATGCCCAGCAGTAATATATCTCGCTGATACTCGTATGTTGCTTCCAAACCGAGGTTAACTGGTGGGTTATACACGTCACTAAAATTTACTTCCTCAAAGGCCGCACTCACAGTGCCACTTAATTGAGAACCATCCGGGAAAGCGGTTGCCCCAGTTGCCGAGAAAAGATTGCTATTAATGACCGTCATGTCATTAAACAAACTAAACCCGACCACTGGGCCGATTTGAAATGGTGAGCTTTGAACGGTTGGAGCAGAAGCCGTTTCAGTAGATGCAATTTTATAGGAATTGTCGGATACATCGGCCTCTACAATTTTTTTGATATCTGACTGCGCCAAATTCAATTCTACCTTAGTATCCGTATCGGGTAGGCGTGATTCAGCATACATCTCAGGGTCGTTAGATTGCCGAAATAAATTCTCTGCTTGGCCAAGGTGCGAGACGCATGCGTTAAAGTTCTTGGTTCCAACGGCAAGACCCCAGTCAGCACAGAGACGTTCTTGGGGATCTAGCTCTCCAGCAAAAACTATCATCGGAAGCATGACGGATGCACAAAAAAGCACGCATGAAACTGCTGCAAAATACCGAATTTCCGTTTTAAGACGATCACCAAGGTTCCTACAGAGCATGCGGCTCTCCCTGTGAGCAGATCACTTAAGGTATTCTGCCGCTGCAAATTACAATATACAACCCTTTTCTCAACACCTATTTTTCTCACGGAAGACCATGAGAATCATTTTCTTGAACTTACGTAAACTCTTTATTTATCGTCCGCGTTTTATTTTGTTTAGCCTACTTTAAAAATTAATTGAAATTGAAAACTGGATTCAGTGCAGGTGGATTTGCTTTGCGAGGGTATCGGGTGATAGCATCAATATGAAAGTAATACTTTATGACTTATATATTAAGCTTCTGAAGAACCTCGAATGCTTGCGGAGAGTGCCCTTGATGCAGTGGGTAATACCCCTTTAGTCAGCTTACAGAAGCTATTACCTCTAGGTACGGCGGAAGTATGGCTTAAACTGGAAAGTGGAAATCCAACTGGCTCATACAAAGACCGGATGGCCGTCTCAGTGCTTACTCAGGCGATGCTCCGAGGAGAGTTATATCCAGGGGATAATGTCATTGAATATACGGGCGGCAGTACAGGCACGGCACTAGCGTTCGTCTCATCTGTTCTTGGTCTCCGGTTCACGGCTGTATTTTCTGATGCATTTTCTAATAGTAAGAAACAGGCGATGGAAGCCTTTGGTGCAAACGTATTGGTAGAGAAAAGTACGGACGGAACAATTACTCCAGAACTTATCCAAAGAATGAAATCTCGGGCTTATTCTTTAGCATCAGAGCCAGGAAGCTTTTACGTAGATCAATTTGGTTCTCCAGATGTTAGGAAAGGCTATGAGCCGATGGGATTAGAAATCGCATCGGATTTAAGGGGGGATTTAGATGTACTAGTTTCTGCGGTGGGCACCGGGGCTGCACTTATGGGTGCGATGGATGGCCTGAAAAAAGCCGGGGTTTTTCCCAACGTTATTGCTTTAGAGCCATTACAATCGCCTCTACTGACTACTGGCAAGGGAGGCTCCCACAAGGTTGAAGGTATAGGTGTTGGCTTCGAACCTCCCTTTCTAGATCGTGCACAACTTAGTGAAGTAAGGGCTGTCGACCAGGCTGAAGCGTTCAAAATGTGTCGCCGCTTGGCAAGTGAAGCCGGAATCTTTTGTGGAGCTTCAACCGGGCTAAACGTAATGGCCGCCATAGATTTAGCGAAAGAGCTGGGGCCTAGCCACCGAATTGTGACATTAGGTTGTGACAACGGTACTAAATACCTTGCTGGAGATATCTACTCATAAATTAAAGGTCGCAGGTAAAAAGTTATCTGCTGCAAATAAGCAGACCGCTAAATCAATCCTTTAGCAGTGTATTTATAGATTATATTCTCAGAAAATGGTCTGGTCGCCATCCAGGTTTATTCTCCCTTAGAGGGCGTGAGAGGCCGATACTCATCCACCGTGCCTGACATGTCTATTTATATATACTTGCACAAGCATTCTATTCTTGACTACCATAGCATGTCTTTACTTGTACTAACTTGCCTATCTCATTGACCCTGATTGATAATTATGGATGAGAAAAAAGATGGTAAATATGTATTCCGGTGGATGCGATCACATTCACACTCACGCAGACAATGAGCCGTTCGACATCCATATCTGTCACTGTTCAGTGTGCAAGCGGGTTACCGGTCAAGACACAACCCATATAGTTTTATTCAACTACGTTGATCTAGCCGTTGAAAATCTTGAAGGGCTCAATCACCAGCCTTTCAACGATCAGAATTCGGACGGCCCTCTTATACTTTGCAAGTGCGCAGACTGCGGGATGCCGATCATGATTGATGACAAGCAACGGCGGGTTCGTGCGATTGTGCCAAACCTGATGGGGTACGATGAAACAAGGTTACCCGCGACCTACCACGCATTCTATGATTTTGCCAGAAGCGCACCCAAATCGGTTGACGGCCTGCCAGCCTATGAAGGGTTTCCCCCCGATTTTTCCTTACCTGATCCTGCATAAAAGCCCATCAGGCTCATAAGCTAAAGGTCGCTGGTTCAAATCCAGCCCCCGCAACCAAATTAGACCACTAATCAATAACTTAGCGGTCTTTTTTTGTGTGTAAATATGTATAGGCAGCTTGCAGCACCTGTTCCGTTGATGCGTAAGGAGAAGGATAATCCCATTCTGGATTTTCAGGACTGTAGGTTTCAACGATACCTTAAGTCTCATTTTAGAAAAGAATTTCTAGACATAACAGGTGTAGCAATTGCTGCAACTACGAGAGCAAGGGCTGCAAACTCTAGAATCCCGAGTGGCTCGCTTAAAATTAACGCCCCACTAAACACCCCAACTACAGGTGCAATCATAACGCCAATTGTTGAAACGCCTACGGGGAAAATCCTAACAACCTCGAAGTACGCATAAAAGCAAAATGCAGTAGCTACAAAAATATTATATAGTAAACCAAGTATAGGAATCCAGCCAGGAAACGTTATAGCGTTATAATCGATGAACGAGGCTCCCACCGCCAAGGGGATGCTGCCCATTAGAGACTGCCATGCCACTAAAACAATTGTTGGAACAACCCATTGAACTTTCTTTTGTACAATTGTAGCGAGAGCCCATAATACAGCAGTAACTAGCATTAGAATCATCCCAATTGGAGCACTTCCTAACGTACCCATATCGGAAAATAACAGTAGCGCCATGCCGCCAAGCCCTAGAAGAAGGGCCAAAAGCTTTAACCACGTAATTCTTTCAGACAGAAGTAATGCACCAAGTGGAATGGCCCAAACAGGCATGGTGTATGCCATTACGGCTGCACGCCCA
>Ga0310344_10000106_pt1 | contig 69230 bp, 73 predicted proteins | sample HC15DNA20200_MG_FD_203801 | JGI IMG/M metagenome (GOLD analysis project Ga0310344, IMG submission 203801) | Marine microbial communities from station ALOHA, North Pacific Subtropical Gyre - HC15-DNA-20-200_MG | ecosystem: Environmental > Aquatic > Marine > Oceanic | place: Pacific Ocean: North... | reverse complement strand
CCAATCATTAGGACTATGCTCATTGTTGCCTCTTAAAAATGGTGTGTCGACATGACCGGGGGACAAAATCACGCATCGTATCGCATATTTTGCAAATGATTGAGCCGCCGATCGTGTCAATCCAACCATAGCCATCTTTTGGGCAGCGTAACCGGGCCCACCACCGGCCCGGATAGAAGCCAAGGATCCGATATTTAAAATCACACCGTTCCCAATTTTTTTCATAGAAGGGACAACCGCCTGAATGCCTAAAAACGATCCCACCAGCCCCACATCTATTATTTGTCTGAACTGCTCCTCCGTTTGCTCCAAGAATCCAACACGGAAATTTGCACCGGCGTTGTTACATAAAATCCCGACGGGACCAAATGAATCCTCTGCAATATTTACTGTGTCTTTCCACCCTTTGGCATCCCGCACATCCAATTCCACTGCAAGAGCGTTGCCTCCAGCTTGTTGTATTTCATCAGCGACCAATTTTGCAGCATCAATCCTATTGTCTGCCAGACATATTGAAGCCCCTTCCGCAGCAAACAATTTTGACTGGGCAGCACCAATAGCACCCCCACCACCAGTAACAATCGCAACTTTTCCTAAAAGTCGATCACTCATTATCGTTTCCTGATTCCCCAACAGAACAAGACGCCTGTATGGAGACAATAGTATAGTTTTATTCGAAGCCAGGCTTTTCTCGGAAACGACTACTGTTGATGACTTATGACGACCTTATGCAAGGATTAGATGCAGGATCCTTGGTGCTAATGGATGGAGCTACGGGCACTGAGATAGAACGATTAGGTGTCGAGCCTGTACAGTATGCTTGGAGCTCAACAGGAGCCTTGAGTGGTCCAGATATAGTACGTTCAGTACATGCAAGCTACCTAGAGATAGGGGCTCAAATCGTAATTTCAAATACTTTTTCTACTTCTTGGCAAGCACTCGTTAACGCCAACATGTCCGAACATTTCGAGTCGCTAAATCGTACAGGCGTCGAATTGGCGTGCGAAGCAATATCTCAAACAGGAGCTAATGCCCTCGTAGCAGGCGGAATTAGCCACTGTCATTTCACTGGAACTGCTCCAACCATGGATACTCTAGATCGTACCGTAACCCGGCAAGCAGAGATCATGCGCGATGCAGGGGCAAGCCTACTAATACTTGAAATGATGGTGGATATCGACAAGACTTTGACATTGCTGCGAGCGGCACAACGTTCAGGTCTACCAGTCTGGGTAGGGTTTTCAACTAGTATCGATCCCGATGGCTCAGTGATACTGAATAACGGACTACCATTAGCCGAAGGAATCAACGCGGTCGCAGAACACAACATCGACTTGATATCAATAATGCACACCGAAGTGGCACACATTCACACAAGTCTGCAAGTCCTAAACGAACATTGGTCAGGACATGTGGGTGTATACGCCCACTCGGGCAGATGGGAAGATCCAAATTGGTTCTACGACGGGGTTATATCAGAGAAAGATTATGCCGCTTATGCATCAGAATGGTTGGATGCAGGTGTCCAAGCAATCGGTGGCTGCTGTGGTATCGGTCCGGGACATATCCTGGCATTGAGAAATCTACTAGAAACTCGGTAGTAATTAATTTTGGGAACACCTGAAATAATTGCAGGTCGTTTAAATGGGTAGGGTGCGAATTATATGGCAGACATTTACGGAGGTGGTATGCTGCCTCCTCAAATAAGATCAAGCGTCTGTCAAAACGTTAATGGTCTTGATATCCATTATCTTGAAACCGGCTTTGAAACCCGAACCCGCCCTCTAATCATATTACTGCATGGGTTTCCGGAATTATGCTTTAGCTGGAGAAAGATCATGCTTCCTCTGTCGGATTCTGGCTATCATGTTGTGGCGCCGGATCAAAGAGGGTTTGGGGCTACCGCAAGAGCTGACCGGTCATACTCAGCTGATCTTTCAACTTATTTCCACACAAACTTGGTAACGGATATCTTAGGTCTTGTGTCATCACTTGGATACACAAAAGTCAAGAGTGTTATCGGGCACGATTCGGGAGCTGGAGTAGCAGGATGGTCAGCCCTTATGAGACCAGATATATACGAATCTGTTGTTATGATGAGCGCCCCTTTCACAGGACCTCCATCCATAACATTGGATACCGCAGATACTCCTACAGCTGCAGAGGGCCAAGAAATCAACATTGATGCCGAATTAGCCCTTCTCGAACGGCCACGAAAACACTACCAGCACTATTATCAAACCCCCGCGGCGAATTCCGACATCATGGATTCAAAAGATGGATTATCAAGCTTTCTCAGAGCCTACTACCATCATAAGAGTGCCGACTGGAAAGAAAACACTCCTTTCCCTTTATCTTCTTGGACCGCAACAGAATTAGCCCAGATGCCAACTTATTACATCATGGATTTAGATGACACTATGCCGGAAGCCGTAGCCAAATACATGCCGACTTGCCAGGAGATACAATCTTGCGAATGGTTGACAGATCCTGAATTACAAGTCTACGTATCAGAGTACGGCAGGACCGGATTTCAAGGCGGACTTAACTGGTACAGATCCGCGGCGAGCATAATTAATCGTCAGCAATTGGAACTTTTTACAGGCATGAAAATAAACGTTCCTGCTATGTTTATCTCTGGCCGACAAGATTGGGGAACTTACCAGAAACCTGGAGCCGTAGAGCGAATGAAAAACGATGTCTGCACTAATATGGATGAAATCCAATTAGTAGACAACGCCGGCCATTGGGTGCAACAAGAACAACCTCAAAGTGTACTCAAATCCCTAACTGTTTTTTTGTCCAGACTTGGCTAGTGTGTTTTCAAGACTCTCAGCACTAGCTTTGTTCAAGCAAACCCTCATCCCAATCTGCATTCTTGTGCGATCCATCACAAAACGGCTTTTTCAAAGATGCTCCACACCGACACAGAAAAACCGTTTCTTTTTCGCTACCGATATCGTTTCCTTCTGCATCAAGCAAGGTAATTGGTCCGCTAACTCTGTACGATCCATTTTTGGAGATAGATATAGTAACTCCAGCATCCTTCTTTACATCGTTCGCCATCGATTTACCCCATTTCACTAGATCCAACTGACTTCATCAAAAATATTAGTGACTATTCAGACAATTATGATATCCGGTACCTTGATACCCATCTTACCAATGCTTAGATTGCGAGAGTTCCTCCGAAAACCTGCCATGCAAGAGCAGACTTAGCCACTAGACTGAGCAATATATAAGTGCTTTCCCCTACTAAATAGTTCTTCCATGGCCCTATTCTTGCATATTGAAATACCATGTTTAATGCAAAACTGTTGAAGAATACAAACAGAGACACATAAATCACATAGACAAACAGCGATATACGATGCAGCTGGAATTTCAGGGCTTCTTTACTGGTATCTTCTCTATCCAGCACACATCATTCTGTTTACCGGTATGTTGCGCCGAATCACTGCCGAGGCCGAAAAACTTTAATAAGTATCCACTACCACACACCAAACCCTTGCACCTGTCTTCTACTCAATTACAACTATTTGCTACTTATCCGTTTCAATACAAAACCCAAACCTATACCAGCCACCATCAAGCCAAGAGCGCCAACCGCCAGCGCACCGATGGCTAAGTTCCTCGCTTCAGCAGCATCAGCGGTAGCAACTCTAGCAGCGTCCCGTGTCGCACGAGCTACACCCTCAATCTCCCGACTCGACGCAACTTTCAGAGGAAACTGCACGTCATCTAATCCGATAACGGTGTCAAACGCGCCTTGGCCCGATTCAAATATTTCATCTATATTAGCCCCGTCGATTTCCCCTAGAAAACGAAATCTATAAGCCCCTGGCGCAGTAGGAATAAACACAGACTGATAACTCCCGGACTGATTTATTATTGGAGCGAGTTTCATGGATCGAGAAACCGATGACTCGACATGAGTAACTTGCACCTCTAATTTCGACTGAATTCCCTGCACGGGTTCTTCAACCTGATGATGGCCGTCTTCCTCCGCACCACCGTGGGCATGAGCATGAGTTTCCGCAATTTTCGTCAAACGCAAATACACAGCATTTTGCTCGCCTTCGAGTGCCGGCTCATTAAGAAATCCAACATTAAATTTAAGATTACCCACCATGCGTCCCTCATGGGCCAAAGTGATTGAGGGAAACGCTAGGACAAATACCACTAAGCAAGACAAAATCAGCAGCCTATAGCCACATACGGTATTCAAAATCAGCACAGCTGTACGGGCAGCCCTATCTTTCAAGGGATTGCGACCACTTTTTAACCGCCTTTGGCAATTCCAGGCCATTCACTCTCTGTAAAGGCGCGCATCGTCTCTGTGCTTGCACCAAATTCCCTGGTTTTCAAGGCCGCTCGAGCACAAGATTCATCGTCAGGAAACTCGACTATGGAGATAAAATCATACTGGCCCATCGTCATATAGTTCTCAATTACTTTGCCCCCAAATGATTCGAGCATTTTGTTCGCCTCCGGGGCACCCTCAGAGATCGCTTCAGTAATCGGTTCGTCATCCACCCCAGCTCCACCGGCTCCCATTTTCAATAACATCACATAAGTAGCCATGGCTTTCCTTTCAGCAATTTACCACAAGACACCACAACTACTTTCGCACAGAGTACAAAATCTGCAACTAGAAATTGAGCGTCACGCTAATTCTGCGTTAATGAATATCTCTACTGCCACCTCCGGGATAACAGCCGGATGCTGCTACGCCTCCTTATCCAAGAATCCTTCCACCCGATTAGAAAAAGCAGCCCCCTTCCATTTACTCCCACAACACACCCATCCCTGGCGCTTTCTTCTGCCCCAATCCATCACTGTTATACGAAATATGACTTGTCCACTGCTCGCCCATTTGTATGGCCCTTTTCTCCAGACACGAAGCTCGGTATTCATTAACGTGCATCCGTTTTCACTTACCCAATCCGCCATCAATTTACGCGACCGATTTAATGCTATTCGATATAGCCATATCACGGCCGACACAATAAGCGCATCAAAGATGATTACTAGTGTGATTATCACTTGATCACTCATTAAGCACCTCCTCTATCTGGCTAATCATTAAGGCGGCGTTTGCACAAGCTTCTTCTGGATCTAATCCCTCTTCCACAACAGGTCGTACAACTTGGCTATTAAAAATTTGCCGAACTTGCAGAAAATCCTTCCCCTGAATATCCCTGGATATTTGAAGCCCGTTCATTACCGACGCGCTCTCCAAGGAATTAAGATTTGGCTGTACATCCATAATGTCTTGAATGGTACTACCCTTACGAACTGGGAAAGGAATCTTGGACTCAAGGTCCTTAGCTAGCCAAACAAGTGCTTCAAAGCTCTCCCCTTCATTGCCCCCTCCCGACATTAGGGAAAGCATCCCATCCATAGACCCACGTGTTGCCGACTGGAGACCATGTGGAACAGGTGCCAAGCTCATGCCTACAGCTCCAGCGTTGTTCCTTTGTCCCAACAACTTTGCCGGACCAAACATTAGTCCGATCGCCTGTCCATCTACAATAATCCCCGACTCCGTCCGGCCTGCACGAGGTATTCCTCGTGAATACGGCGGAGCCACCTTAAGAGAGTGAACCAGAGACTGTAAATACCTCACAGCACTATGGGCCTCCACTGTATCGATAACCACATCACCATTATCTGTGACAATGTCAGCACCATCTTGCCAAATAAAATTAATTGCAGCGTCTAAATTTGCATAGAATCCCCACCTCCCTCCCTCCCCTTCAGAATCTGCTCTCATTACTAACTGGCTCATAGCCAAACCTAATTGGTCTCTGCTCCAAGGATCGTCTGTAGGTGGCTTCACACCGGCTGTCTCAAATAAGGCAGGAGACCACCACATTACCGTGGGTGTCATCGCCCAAGGCAAGGCCCAGATGTGACCATCAAACTCAATAATCTTGCGAGCTAGCGGGTGATAGTCAGCAATGTCAAATCCTGTCTGGGCGAGGAACCTATCAATAGGCTTTATCAGACCAGCCTGATGAACGTCTGCAAGTATCGCTCTAGTAGGAAACACAACTAAGTCAGGAATGTCCCCATCAGCAAATGAGGACTTGATCGCATCAACAAACGCAGTCCTAAATGAAGGTCCCCAAGCCCCTCCAACAGGTAAATCAACAAGCTCCACTTCCACTCCCGAATTAGCCTTCATATAGCTCTGAATAGCACTGGTAACCGCAGCTTTTTGACGCCCCACGAAGGCATTCCCTGTAGCTAATCCAATCCTGATACGATTATTGTGTTTCACTGCCGTGTTAACAACTGGTATGTCAGCAACCACTAGAGATTCTTTCACCAAATCTTCACTAGTCGAAGTTGCCTCTGTAGCAGCTGGAAGAATTTTCTGAACTTCTGAAGGTATTTCTCGATCGCTCGAACCTGCACAAGAGGCTATCACTGAAACAGACCCACAGGTTGTCAGTTTCAAAAATTGTCTTCTACACAACATTGAAGTATTGATGCGCTCACAACTTTCTCAGTATTTTGGCTTCTGGCACCACATTACCGTATATAGACTCATTGCCTGAGGAGATATCTTAGGAAGTCGATACAACCGAATTGAGGTCGAATATTTTTGCAATTCGCAAATAGCCTCGCTTGGAGGAGACAGATGCTCTTCATCCATATTCAACTTGGGCGCTAATATCTGCAATGCTCGATTCATCCATATATTCACTGCTGGCATGCCTATTACGAGTTCTCCCCCGGGTTTTAAAACACGCATACATTCCTCTATTGCCGACTTAATCTCTGGCAAGTGCTCCAGAACACTAAGGCTAATTACAGCGTCAAAGCTATTCGAAGACATAGGTATACGGGTTACATCTGCAGTAGCAACTGAGGCACTCAACTGATTGTCCTCAACAAATGATTTAACTTGAACCAAATTCTGAGCTAGATCCAAAGCTACTACTTGTTTACTCAAACCAGAAAGTGAAGGAATCATTATTCCACTCCCACAACCGACATCCAGAATTCTTTGATAGCTGGGTTTGGTAAGTGCAGACAGTCCTAAGTCGAGTCGTTTCCGGTAAAACCACCCAATGAGTGGGCGGTAATAAAGGCGAAGAGGATCCCCGTCATTCAAGGGCTGAAGGGATCCTTCCATAGGAATCTTTAGCTTTGTTTTATCGACTGTGTCAAACCTCGAATTACTATCAAGAACAACCCTTATATCTTCCTAAGACCAGCAGCATCTATTGCTTGCTCAATTGCTGCTCTTTGTTTAGCCGATGGTGCATGCATAGGCGCCCTTGCGACACCACAGTCACGACCTTGCAGTGATACTGCATACTTGTTGCATGCAGGCATATTGTTAAATTCTTTCGGTTCGAGATTATTCCAAATAGCATGAAGCAATTTATGTATTTGCAAAGCCTCTTGATGGTCACCGCGCTGAGTCGCATCCCACAGATCTACGCACATACCTGGAGCCGTCGCATTTATTCCCCCTATCGACCCATTCGCTCCCAGTACAAAACTAGGGTAGAGAAGTGAGTCCGTAGCACTCATGACTAACGCTCTGTCACCAATAGCAGCAACCAAATCCACTACCATCTTCAGATCCATCGCACTCTGCTTCACCCCAATCACTCCCTCTACATTGTCAACAATGCGAGTCAACAATTGTGGGTCCATATAATTCCACGGAATTACATTGTAGATAATTATCGGCAGGCCAGTTGCTTCGGTAACATCCGCAAAGTATTTCAGTGTATGGTCGTCGTCAGGCCTAAACAAATACCCCACCGACGTTACCTGCAAAGCCACCGCCCCAGCTTCGGCAGCAGCTCTGCCCTTCTCTATAGCATCCCGTGTACTGTTAGAAATTACACCAGAGATGACTGGTATTTGCGGTCCAACCTCCTCTACTGCGGCTTGGGTAATTAACCCTATCTCCTGGCTGTTTAATGTGTGCCCTTCGCCCGTACTTCCACCCATGACCACCCCGTGAACACCTGCATCTCCCGCAAGGTAGCCAAGTTCACGCCTCAGCAACCCCTCATTTATCTCACCGTCAGAATCAAAGGGAGTTAAAACTGGAGGGCAAATTCCCATGATTTTCATTTTTCAATAACCCTTCTTCCGTATTCGATTGCTTTTGCTTTTTACGCATATTTACCCCACCGCAACAAGCTGTACTGATAAGAAACCAAGAAGAAAGTTTTCTGGTCAGACAGAACAGTAACTTGCAAACCATTTCAGCTACATAGATCCTGCGTGGACACAACTCTACTTTAGTGTACGAACAGCCTCCAAATCTGAAGCGAGCCAATAGGCTCTTCCGGACGGATGGTCAAGGCGAGCAGGCCTCAGGACCCCTTGACTGAGCATCTGATTGACATTGTCAACAGAGACTTCTAGACGAATCGAGATATCCTCAATAGCCCAATAGGGCTTACGACGCATGCCTGGACACATATCTAAAATACAAAAACGATATTGCGGCAAATAATATGCAGCAAAATGTCTGTATCGTAGATAGGCACTATGCCTGTCATTCGTTCAATTGATCCAAAGCCTGTAGTAACTCTTTGACAGACGGTCGATCCCCTGAATTGGCTCCTACTTGACGCCATTCTATCTCTAGTTTTTGATTGAGTATAAATACTGCAGGAGCCGCCACTTTATCCCCCAAGAGATCAAGTACCCCATATCTCTTGGCAGCTACTTTTTCCACATCAGAAAGTATTGGATAACTAGCCGACACTAGCTGCATCATTTGAGTCGCGTTATCTATAGTATCTACACTGACTGCCAATATTTCCACCTTGCGATTTGCAAATTGCCCATATTCTTTCTGCAGCTCAACGAGCTGACTACGACATATCCCTCAGAAAAACCCCCTATAGAAAACCAATATAGTATTTTCGTGCTGGGTTACTTCATCCGAGAGAGTTACAGGCCCGTGATTAACAGATTGCAACGTAAAGTCAGGAGCTATGGGAAGAACCGCTTCAGGCTTAGCCTCTTCCTGGCAACCAACAAAGACCGTAGAAGAGATTAATGCCAACAACACTATCCCACTCAGCACCACAATCTTTGCCGCAAATCTATAAGGCATACCAGTTGTTTTCAACATTTAATCAAATAATCAAAGCATTTCTGTGACGCTCACACAACGCTCAGGGCCTCAGCACCGAAACAGCGATTTGCCACTGATGTAAGAATCTCCACAATGAAACTCAGCACGAGTGTACCAGTGAGGAACAGATATTTAGAAAAGTCTGGATCAGTTCTAGCAATATGAGCACTCCACTGTTATAAATCGAGTGTTTTTACAGGAAGACTAAATTAGTAGCGTGATCAATAGGACCATCCTCCAACTACTTCACGCGGCATTAATCGCCGCTATAGCGATGCTTGTCGCGACCGGTGGTATTAGCGCGCATGCCAGTCCAACAAATTCAGCTCCATTACCAGGCACAAATAACTCAATCTCACCCAGTGAAATCATCATTGATTTCACAGAGGACCTAGTAGCCGAGAAAAGCACGATAGAAGTCTTGGACCAAACGGGGAAAAGCGTCGCACTGAGACCTAGTGCTGTTGACCAAAACAAAGCTTCAAGAATGCGCTTGGAATTACCCGGTCTTGAAGAAGGAGTTTACATAGTTGCATGGAAGACTTTATCCACTGTAGACGGCCATCTCATCCGTGGATCGTATTCATTCAGTGTGGGCGATGTTTCTCCAGCCATACCCATACACACCACTACAAAACAGGTCGAATCCTCTAGCTCAGAAGGGCTTCTGAGATGGGCCCTCCTCATAGGTACAATGCTGATGTTCTCAATACCAATTCATATACATATAACAGCAAGACTGTTACCTGTCCCTTTAGACACTAGATACTTGGGCCCCATTTTAGGATCAGCAACGGGAATAGCCATCACCGCTCATGTAGGCCTGTTATTGATTCAATCTCAGCTAGTCAGTTATGACGATGAATCCTCACTATTCACTATGGTTTCAGACGCTCTAACGCTTGGTCTGTGGGGGAAATTGTGGGTGGTCAGAAGTTTATTGATTTTGTCATGGTTAGTAATTATATGCCGCAAAATCACCAGCCATTCGCTGCTCATTAGCTCCAGTTTGGGCTTGGTCATTATGGCAACGATATCAGCCGGTAGCCATGGGGCAGCACTTCCTGGATTCGGCTGGCAGGGAACGCTGATAGATTTTATTCATTTAACATGTGCCGCTGCATGGATCGGCGGATTACCGATACTTTGGTCAACACTGAAAACCTTAGCTGACTTGGATGATCTTAAAGTCGCACGATGGGCCATTGGCAAACTACTGGGCCAATTTTCCACCTTAGCAATGATTTCCGTAGCTGCCCTAATATGTACCGGCATTTTTAGCGCATGGGCCCAAGTATCTGAGCTAAACCGGTTATTTGAAACTACTTATGGCCGCACTTTATTGGCAAAGATATCTCTTGCAATCCCACTGCTGTCACTCGGGGCCTTGAATCTTCTTTATCTAAGCCCAAAAGCTTTGAAAAACAGCAAACATATTTCTACTAAATGGATACAGCGCGTCATAGCCCTAGAATTATTCGTAGCATTGTTAGTACTGTTGGCGACTGGATATTTGGGAAGCTTCGAGCCCGCCCGGCAGGTAGACATCCCCATCCCCAAGCATTCTTCTATCAGCAAACATGCTGACATCGACGACTTGATTGTGAAAGTCACTCTAAGCCCCGGTAAGCCAGGATCTAACGATGTTTCAGTCTCTTTAATCGACAAGGTAAATCCCATCACACCTGCAGCCGGTGTCCAGCTCGAATTAAAACTTCTAGATCGGGACATCGGGTCATTTCCAATTGATATGACGCAAACTTCAAACGAGTCATGGTCATCTGTCACACCTCAGCCACTTGTTAACGGAACCTGGCAAGTCGGACTGTACGTAGAAAGACCAGGAGAGTTCGACACGAGGGCAGCATTCATATTTAACGTGGGACCTGAGAACAACTACAGCAGCCCCTACGGGATTCCTCCCCAAGTACTCACGTCCATATTTGCAGGCGGAACAATGGCCTCAGTTGGCTTTGCACTTTCCCTCATATCATTTCTCCGAAAACGATCATTACTATGGCTTGATAACTACGGCCTTCCAATAGGATCAGTCACTGTCTTTGCAGGATTGCTAATCATCGGCTCGTCCGTGCTTACAGCTTCGACTAACTCGCCAGTAACAAATCCGGTTTTGCCTACATCCAACTCCGTCGGTGCTGGAGAAATATCCTACAATAAACTATGTGCCAATTGCCATGGCCTGACAGGGGAAGGAAATACAGCCGCTCTGGCTGAGTTTGAACCGCCTCCAGCCAACCTTGTTGAACATGTCCCGCTGCACAATGACCAAGAACATTTCTTGTTTATTTCAGACGGTATAGATGGATCTGTTATGCCAGGATTTGGTAATAGACTTACAGATACAGAGATATGGAATCTAATAAATTACCTTCGAACGTTAAAGGGTGAAAAGCCTTGAATCATACAACCCTACAGCTTGATCACCGAGCCACTAACAATCGATTCCTCAGCGGCGTCTGCCAGCAATAGAGCTCGCAACCCGTCTTCACCCGTAGGACACGCATCGTGAGCTCCCTCTAATTTACGTATGAACGCTTCTAATTCCAGCCTGTAAGAATCAGAATAGCGATCCATAAAAAAGTCCATTAGCCGGTCAGTCAACACTCCCTGCTCTCCCGCTTGTTCCAGAGTGCTTACAGAGGGATTGCCGGCAATAAGTCGCCCCGCAGATCCATGAATCTCAATTCTCTGATCGTATCCATAAACCGCGCGCCGTGAATTGCTAATCTGACACAATTGGCCAGAGCTCGAACGCATTCCTATTATCGCAGTGTCAAAATCACCAGCGTCGCCAATCCGAGAATCAACCAGACAACTGCCACTGGCAAATATCTCAACCGGCATCTCCCCTAGGTACCAACATGCAAGATCAAGATCGTGAATCATCATATCTCGGAATATTCCCCCTGAAACTTTTACATATTCCATAGGAGGAGGAGCCGGATCCCGACTACTTATATTAATAAGCTCAATTTCGCCAATAGCCCCATCATCCAGCCGCCGTTTGAGTTCCGAAAAATTCGGATCAAACCTCCGATTAAATCCTATTGCTAATGGGGTCGCACACTCTTTGACAACTTGCAGACACTCACGCACCCTGTCAGCAGAAAGATCGATCGGTTTTTCACAAAAAACCGCCTTGCCAGCAGTCGCCGCTTGGTCGATCAAATCGGCATGGGTATCAGTCGAACTAGCAATAAATACTGCGTCAACAGATTTATCATTAATAGCATCATCCACTGTGGAAACTTTTGCACCAAACTGACGAGCCACTTCTTTTGCAACATCTTCCTGCGAATCCGAAATACTAACCAGCTCCGCTTGCGGCATCATGCTTAGGGTTTGTGCATGGAATTTCCCTATTCGTCCAGCTCCTATCAGAGCAAATCTTATAGCCATGATGTCCCTTCCCTCTAAGTGGTAGCGCATGCGGGATTCGAACCCGCGATCTTCGCCTTGAGAGGGCGATGTCCTGGGCCGCTAGACGAATGCGCCGGAGTGTCACATGGTACCGCAATAGTCTCAAGCGCTCTACAATTACTGGGACACTTACGTGCATTTACAAAAACCCCGATACATCCCCTGTATAGAGAACAGGTATTACTGACAAATGTTCGAACGCCTTAGTGAGCGCCTGGACGCAGCCTTTAAACAGATGACAGGCCGTGGGAAAATCCGCGAGGACGATGTCGACGAGGCTATGAGAGAAGTGCGCCGCGCACTTCTCGAAGCCGACGTCAATTTCAAAGTAGCCCGCGATTTCATCAATTCGGTTCGTGAGCGGGCCATAGGTCGTGACGTCATAGATAGTGTTTCCCCTAGCCAACAAGTAGTCAAAATAGTTAATGACGAATTGACCAATTTGCTAGGGGAAGAAACAGTGCCCCTAGAGAGCCCAACTGATGGTCTTCGAATTATCCTGATGGTCGGTCTACAAGGGTCTGGGAAAACTACTTCTTCTGCAAAACTTGCTCTAATGCTGAAAAACCGAGGCGAAACACCCCTGTTGGCAGCCGCTGATTTGAAGAGGCCAGCCGCTATTCGACAGCTGCAAACACTGTCTGAACAAGTAGGAATCGACATCCATTATGAGTCGACAGAGTCCACCCCAGAGCACGTGGCTAGAAATGCAGTAGATAAAGCACGTCAGGGCACCTATACCTCAGTGATTATCGATACCGCAGGCAGGATTCAATTAGACGAAGACTTGATGATTGAGATAGGTCGAATAGGAAAATTAGTATCCCCCAACGAGGTACTGTTTGTTGCAGATGCAATGACGGGACAAGAGGCCGTAAATGTGGTCTCCTCATTCCATGAGCAGCTACCTCTCACAGGCTTAATTTTGACAAAACTAGACGGTGATGCCCGGGGTGGAGCTGCATTATCGATACGGTCCGTCACAGGTGTACCAGTGAAATTCATCGCACAGGGGGAAAAAATAGAACCACTGGAAATTTTTCACCCAGATCGACTGGCATCTCGAATTCTCGGTATGGGCGACGTTGTAACGCTCGTTGAGCAAGCACAAGAAGCGATGGATCAAGATGTTACTGAGAGACTAGAAGAACGGATGAGGAAAGCTACGTTCGATTTGAATGATTTTTTAGATCAAATGGAGCAGGTGCGTAAAATGGGGCCACTTAGCCAAGTGCTTGGCATGCTTCCGGGAATGGGCAAATTAGCAGCAAGTTCAGATGTAAAAGATGCACTGGACGGGGATCACATGAAACGCGTTGAGGCCATCGTACTTAGCATGACCCCTGGCGAAAGGTCTCAACCTGCAATTATCGACGGTTCACGTAGAAGACGAATAGCTCAAGGAAGCGGAACAGAACCCAAAGATGTGAATCAATTACTTAATCAATTCAAGCAAATGCAGAAAATGATGAAGGCCCTATCATCGGGCAAAATGCCGAACATACCAGGTATGGGCGGTCAATTCTTGGGGAAGTAGTGTGCTTGCAACTCATGACAGTTACCTGCTTCACTCAAATGGTAGAATTTGATCCGCGGACGTTTTGGCTCTTTCACTTGATTGGATTAAGAGAGAACAGCCCCAGTGTTATCAGAGTGCCACACCAACAATCACATAGGAATCTTAAAGAGATCTAATATTGTCCCCGTGCCAGAAAGCTAACAATTAATGAACATCTTTGAATGGCGAGACGGGGCGATCCGAATCCTCGACCAAACTAGGCTGCCCGACGATGAAACAATAATAGTTTGCGACGACCTAGACAAGATCTGCGAAGCAATTCGAAGCTTGAGAATCCGAGGCGCACCTGCATTAGGTGTCACTGCAGCTTATGCAGTATTGATGGGAGCAACCGGCATAAAGCACTCAAGCCAGACAGAATTCCTGCAAGAGCTTGATGTTGTTGCAAGTCGCATAAAAGCAACCCGACCTACAGCCGTCAACTTGTTCTGGGCTGTAGATCAAATGCTTGCTGCTGCGAGGGATGTACGTGGTAATGCAGATGCAATTATAAAGGCTCTGTCTCAGACAGCAGATACTATTAAATTAGATAACGCTTCTCGTCACAACGCCCTCTCACAGATAGGGGCCAAATTAATACCTGAAGGATCAGGAGTAATTCATCATTGTAATACAGGGGCCCTAGCAACTATTGATTATGGGTCGGCTCTTGGGGTTTTGCATGCCGCTCACCAAGCGGGAAAGAATATCCACGTCTATGTCACTGAAACACGGCCCTTGCTCCAGGGAGGCAGGCTGACAACCTGGGAACTTAATCGATGGGGTGTGCCTCATACACTAATCACAGACAGCGCTGCAGGTCATCTAATGAAGAGCGGAGAAATAGGAGCCGTAGTAGTAGGAGCTGACCGTATAGCAGCAAATGGTGATACAGCTAACAAGATTGGAACGTACACAAATGCGGTGTTAGCCAGGCACCACAATATCCCCTTCTATGTAGCAGCCCCCTTAACAACAATCGACTTCGATATACAAGATGGGGCCGAAATCTGCATAGAAGAACGCCCCTCATCTGAAGTTCGAGGGTTTGGACATAACAGATGGGCACCCGATTCGGTAACAGTAAAAAACCCAGCCTTTGACTTGACGCCAAAATCCATCATCACCAGCATCATTACGGAAGCCGGGATAGCGGAAGCTCCTTATCTGAAGTCACTACGCCACTTACATGAATCTACTAGAAAGATTACCTCAAATGTCTGATGTTCTACTAGGGATCATAGGAGGCAGTGGCTTCTATGAAATGCAAGGCCTCTCCAACGTCCGAGAGGTTGCCGTAGAAACGCCATTTGGACCGCCCAGTGACTCGTACGTGTTAGGTAGTTTAGGCGATAGGGAAGTAGCTTTTCTACCAAGACATGGCAGCGGCCATTCGATACCGCCAACCGCTATAAACGTTAAGGCGAACATTTGGGGATTCAAGCATTTAGGAGCAAAATGGCTGGTTTCCATTAGTGCCGTGGGCAGTATGCGTGATGAAATTGAGCCCCTTCATATGGTGGTTCCGGATCAGCTATTTGACAGGACCCGTTCCAGAGATTTGAGCTTCTTCACAGAACCTGGGCTTGCAGTACACATAGAAATGGCAGAGCCGTTCTGCAATGTGCTTAGAGCTTTCCTCATAGAAGCCGCAATAGAAGCTGGTGCTAATGTACACCCCGATGGCACTTACATATGCATCGAAGGGCCTCAATTCTCGACCTTAGCAGAATCCCGTATCTACCGAAGTTGGGGAGTGGATGTGATCGGAATGACAGCCATACCAGAAGCAAAATTAGCTAGAGAAGCCGAACTCCCCTATGCCACCCTAGCAATGGCTACAGACTACGATGTTTGGAAGGGAGAGCCTGTCTCTCTCGATATGGTTATCAAGAACAGCAAGCTGAATACAGAAATGGCAAAGAAGGCTGTTCGGATACTCTCTGGTAAATTACCGTCAACCAACTGTGAATCAGAAGCTTCCCATGCGCTCGCAAGCGCTATTAACACGTCATCATCGGATGTGCCCGACGCACTGAAACAAAAACTAGATCTTCTTATCGGAAAATATTTTGATGCAGCAATACAGGACGGTGACACATAATGAAATCTATAGTTCTAGGTACTGTAGGTATCGATGATATAGAGACTCCAGCAGATAGCGTTACGGGAGTGTTGGGCGGGTCCGCAACTTATGCTAGCGTCGCAGCAGCATTCTATTCCCCGTGTGGCATAGTGAGCATAATAGGATCAGACTTTGACGACCAATATCAGCAATTACTTGAGCAACAATCGATAGACCTTGGAGGATTGCAGGTAATAGAAGGGGGTAAAACTTTCCGATGGGGAGGTCGGTATCACACAAACTTTGATGGTCGGGATACCATTTTCACGGATTTGAATGTTTTACCTCTCCAGGACCCTCAGTTGCCAGAAAACTACCGTAGCACTCCTTATGTACTACTAGGCAACACCGACCCCACAGTTCAAATCAAAGTACTTGATCAACTTACAAATCCGAATCTGGTCGTTGTCGATACAATGAACTTATGGATCGACACCAACCCAGCACTAGTAGAAGAAGTTATAAATCGGTCAAATATCCTGATCATAAATGAGGAAGAGGCGCATCTATTAAGCAACAAAGTCAATCCTTCCGCAATGATTGAAGACCTTATGTCGAAAGGACTGGACGCCGTAATCGTAAAGCGCGGCAGCTATGGGGCCGTTATGCGTACGACTGACAATTGGTTCTTCGTACCGGCATATCCGTTAGTCGAAGTGATAGATCCGACAGGAGCAGGAGATTCTTTTGCAGGCGCATTCACCGGGTATCTGGCTAATCAAAATGACTTGAGTCCCACCTCACTAAGAAAAGCTTTAGTTCACGGCAGCGTAATCGCCTCATATACTGTGCAACACTTTGGCGTTGAAAATTTGACCAAAGTCACTTCCGAGCAAATATCAGAGCGATATGAAGAATTCCTGAATTTTTCACAGATAGAAGCTGGTCAAGAAGATTGATAATGACAAGGTATTAGATCTAAACGCTATTATTTTTAATACTCCTTATATAGAGACAAAGAAAGAGAAGACAATTGGGTAATCAAATGAGTGTGCCACACGACGTTACCGATATCGGACTAGCCGATATAGGGAAAAACATGATCGAGTGGGCGGACCAATCGATGGCCGTCTTACGGCTTATTCGAGATCGCTTTGAACGCGAAAAGCCATTATCGGGCATGAGAATCGCGGCCTGTTTGCACGTCACTACAGAAACTGCAAACCTAATGCGCACATTAGCTGCTGGAGGAGCGGAGGTGTCGCTTTGTGCCTCCAATCCACTTAGCACCCAAGACGAAACTGCAGCCGCTCTTGTCCAACACTACTCGATCCCCGTATTTGCACGAAAAGGGGAGGACAACGACACCTATTACAGTCATATAGACGCTGTATTGGATACAGAGCCACACATGACGATGGATGACGGGGCCGACCTAGTTGGTGTTTTACACTCAAGGCGAACCGACCTCATAGAGAACATCGTTGGCGGATCAGAAGAAACAACAACAGGTGTAATAAGACTCCGGAGTATGGAACGTGACGACGCGCTTAAATTCCCAGTCTTGGCAGTTAATGAGGCTGACACAAAGCATCTTTTCGACAATAGATACGGGACCGGACAATCGACGTTGGACGGGATTCTACGCGCAACCAACATTTTGATAGCTGGCAAGACATTTGTAGTCTGTGGATATGGATGGTGCGGTAGAGGATTGGCATCTCGAGCAGACGGGCTCGGAGCAAATGTCATAGTGACGGAAGTAGACCCGGTAAGAGCTTTAGAAGCCGCCATGGACGGTTTCCGCGTAATGCCAGTTGCCTGTGCGTCACAAATAGGAGACATATTTGTTACTGTCACTGGTAATAAGAGTGTCATTGACCGCCAGCATTTCGAAAGCATGCAATCAGGCGCAATATTGGCTAATTCAGGACATTTTGACGCCGAAATCAATCTAGCGGCATTAAGAGAGATGGCTGTTAATGAGAGAAACGTTCGGCCATACTTGGACGAATTTGAGCTTGCCGATGGCCGTAAGATTTATCTTCTTGGCGAAGGCCGTCTAATCAATTTAGCAAGCGCCGAAGGACACCCAGCCAGTGTCATGGATATGAGCTTTGCCAACCAAGCACTTGGGGCAGAATTCGTCGCAACCAACGGCAAATCTCTCAAGAATAAAGTTTATTCCATACCGAAAGACATCGATTCAGAAATTGCGAGATTAAAGCTTGTTTCGATGGGATTGACAATCGACGAACTGACCGGAGAACAAGCTCAGTATTTGGATTCATGGCAAGAAGGAACTTAATGATCAGAGTATCAGCGACCAGGATCACCACAAATAAGGAGAACCACTGTTGAGTATTGCTATGCTTACGTCCCCTCGATTTCTATTCACTTCTGAATCCGTTTCAGAAGGTCACCCTGACAAAATTTGTGATCAAGTTTCTGATGCAGTACTCGACGCATTGCTGGAGCAAGATCCGCAATCTCGGGTAGCTTGTGAAACAGCAGCCAACACTGGATTAATAATGGTTCTTGGTGAAATTACCACCGAAGCATTCGTAGACATATCCCAAATTGCGAGAAATACCATCGAGAAAATAGGGTACACGCGCGCAAAATACGGGTTCGACAACGAAACTTGCAGCGTTGTAGTCAGCGTAAAGGAACAATCTCCCGACATTGCTCAAGGAGTAGATTCGACCAATCCAGACGACACTGGAGCCGGAGACCAGGGCATGATGTTCGGCTACGCCTGCCGTGAGACTGATAGCCTCATGCCTCTACCCATAACATTAGCGCATTCGCTCGTAAAAAGGTTGTCTGACGTACGCAGAACTGATCCGGAAATGGGCTATCTCCGCCCAGACGGCAAATCACAAGTATCGATCGAATATGCGTATGGATTGCCACAACGAGTAGACACAATAGTAATAGCTACCCAGCACGACGACCGTGTGGACACTGAGCAGTTACGCAAGGAACTGACTGAGAAGGTTGTAGAACATACCGTCCCAGCGGATCTCATCGATTCAAACACTCGCATCTTGATTAACGCCACAGGCCGTTTCGTCGTAGGAGGGCCAATGGGAGACGCCGGGCTAACCGGCAGGAAAATTATCGTAGATACTTACGGAGGCATGGCACGTCACGGTGGGGGAGCCTTTTCCGGAAAAGATCCAACAAAAGTTGATCGCTCAGGATCGTATATGTCTCGCTATGTAGCCAAGAACTTAGTGGCTGCCGGTATTGCCGATCGTGCTGAGGTCCAGTTGGCATACTGTATCGGAGTCGCAGAACCAGTCGCAGTAAACGTAGAAACCTTCGGTACTGAAAGGGTAGATCACGACAAAATAGAAGATCTGATACGACAAAATTTTGACCTGCGCCCTGGAGCCATCATCAAGACTTTAGACCTGAGAAGACCTATCTACACTCCAGTAGCTGCATATGGCCATTTTGGGCGATCGGATCTGGATTTGCCATGGGAAAACACTGATCAAGCGGAAAACCTAGCCAGTCAAGCCGGCTTAGAGATTTCCAACTTGGATTTGCCATCCCCTCGCGCATGACCCAATGCAATGCCGCCGTATCGACAGACAAATGTTGGGGCCAAACCCATGTGGCAAGGTTCTAGCGTCTAGACGACATTGCTTAAAAATACTCGCTGGAACTGCAGTATTGTCCATTACGGGCTGCCATGCTTCCCTAACAAATAAAATTAAAGTGTTTGCTGCTTCCTCTCTCGTCAAACCACTCAATACCATCCTAAATCAATATCGGTATTCGGATTTAGATACTGAGGTCGCTGTACATTATGGAGGCTCTAACAACCTAAAGTCCCAAATTGAGCTGGGAGCTCCAGCAGACGTCTATATATCAGCCGACCCGCATCTGATAAGGGCTTTGACAAAAGGACACATTGTGTCAGGTAGCCCCAGCCCAATAGCATCAAACTATGCAGCAATATTGGCTCCAATGTCTTCAAGCTCCAGAGTTCGTACTATTCATGATCTCACAAAAACTTCTGTGAGAATCGCAATGGCAGGACCAAATGTACCAGCAGGAAGATTAGCAAGAGATTTACTCCAAAACTTATCCTTGCAAAACGAATTTGGATCAAATTTTACGAACTTAGTGCATGAAAAAATCATCTCACACGAAACAAGCGCACGGGGAGTTGTGAGTAAGATATTGCTAGGTGAAGTAGATGCAGGATTCGCATTTCAATCAGATTCTCACAACTCAAAAAAGATCAGGAATGTCTCCTTGCCTAAGACCGCCCTTGTAGGCACAAGCTACCTAGCTGCGGCAGTATCGCGAGAAAATCATGCTGCTCAGAAATTTGTGGACTACTTGACCACCCCCACTGCTGAGTCAGAATTCACACGCAACGGATTTGGGGCACCATATCCACTATCAAGCATTTTTTCGATCTTGGACTAAGGAAGACTGTGAAGACGAATTGCAAACGATTGTGTCGGTTTCGATGAGATATAAGATGTCCATATGAAGTCAGGATCATTACGCATTCCAGCCTTCCTTCTGGTGTGCTTTATTGTTGCGCCACTGATTGGATTAGCCGTCCGTGGAAGTCAGGCTTTACGTGATCCTTCACTGCTGACTTCCCCTATAGTTCTCGAAGCCCTACGCATAAGCGCTCTGACGTGCTCTTCCGCAATGATCGTTATTATTGTCACGGGCACTCCACTTGCCTATTTACTAGCCCGTCGGTCCATACCGATGGGCCCCATAATCAACACCATTATTGATCTTCCTATCGTACTCCCTCCTGTAGTAGCCGGCTTGTCACTACTGCTGGCATTTGGGCGAATTGGCTTAATTGGGCGCAATTTAGATATGGTAGGCATCCAAATAGGCTTCACTACATTTGCAGTGGTGCTGGCTCAGATTTTCGTCGCAGCACCTCTATACATTAGATCGGCACGTGCCGGATTTGAGTCCGTAGATACACGCTTAGAACAAGTGGCCTTAACGCTCGGAGCCTCTCCTTTAAGAACATTCATGCGTATAACGCTTCCACTCTCTGCCCCTTCTCTAACAGCTGGGCTCGCATTGGCGCTGGCGAGAGCATTAGGTGAATTTGGCGCAACCTTAATGTTTGCTGGAAACTTGCCAGGGATAACTCAAACCATGCCTCTGGGCATCATGACTTTGATGGAAAGTGATCTAAACTCAGCGTTGGCAATAGCCGTAATACTTCTAGCCATCTCGTGTGCCCTACTCGGATGTCTAAGATTGTTCGGGCTAAAACGAAAACCATTTCATGCTTAACGTAGATACAACCACACATTTCGGAGACTTTACATTAGATATATCTATACAAGCCGAACGTGAAATTCTAGTGTTGTTTGGTCCATCGGGAGCCGGGAAAAGCCTAACCCTAGAGTTGATCGCTGGCCTTCATCGACCTGACTCGGGGACTATCAGCTTTGCGGACAAATTGTTTTCAGATACTGAGAAAAACTATTGGCTTAATCCACATCAACGTGAAATTGGTTATCTAGTTCAAGATGGAGCCTTGTTCCCTCATATGACCGTCACCGATAATATTGCTTTCGGGTCTAAAGGAAAAACAAATGAAGATAGACACTCCCGCGTAGAAGAACTACTGCGATTTTTCAAGCTGAGCGATATTTGCAACCGCATGCCAAAGAGTCTATCCGGCGGCCAGCGTCAACGGGTTGCGTTGGCGAGAGCTATCGCCCCAAACCCGTCTCTATTATTGCTAGATGAGCCATTTAGTGCCCTGGACGAAGCTACTAGAGACGTATTAAGAGACGAGATATCAAGGCTTCAAAAAGAGATAGGATTAACTGTTTTGTTGGTTACTCATGATCTCTCCGAAGCGATTAGTCTGGGCGGGACAATCGCTGTCTTAGATGAAGGGCGCATCCTACAATCCGCAAAGCATGATGAAATCTATCTACGCCCAGTCTCAAAGCGCGTCGCATCCTTGACTGGAAACCCGAATGTATTCCCTGGAATTGTCACTAGAGAGACATTTCAGGGGCTAGAAGTAGACGCCTTAGGCCAACGGCTAGTCGTAACCCAACAGGGAATCGCTCCAGGAACAAGAGTACGTGTTTGTGTCCGGCCAGAATCAGTCTTTTTGGTACATAAACATCGAAAGATGACACAAAGGTCGAACAACACGATCAATGGGACAATTCTACGCGAAGTGGCACGCGGATCTATTCACCAGTTAGAACTCCTAGTAAATAGTGTCCACAGATTGAGAGTCGATCTCCCAGCACATGTCTACCAGGTTATGGATGTATCGAATATCAGAGAATGGTCCGTGTCACTAAAGCCCACGGATATTCATCTCATTACCGACGACTATTAGTTTCACAGGTTTGGAGGAGATCACGGTTACGTCAAGAGATCAAACTGGGGATCACTTGATCCGTTAAAACAGAAAGTGGCATAGCATCTAGCCAGACGACTATGAACCCGTTCGCCAAATTCTATCTACGTCATAACTTCCAAGTTCATCGACTTGAAATGCTCGTATAGCACATCCGAATCAGCCGCATCTATTACACGATATATGCTATTCCCGATGACTGGTGCACACAATTATGTGCCTATATAGCAACCTGCGGTGTGGGTACACACCCAACTCTTGCCCAAAAGTGTTGAGGTCGGCATAACATATCGAGCAATTACACGTTAAATAACAGTAAGCATAGGACAGGGGTCCCTTGGACGACCCAACCGAACAATCAAATGATCGAATAGATGAGATTATTCAAAAGGCGGTATCTCTTGATAGCGATGCCTTCGGTGAGTTGTATCGTGAATTTGCACCTCGTATACATAGATTTGTTTCTTATCGAGTCAGAAATCATGACCTAGCAGATGACATTACTAACCAAGTATTTATGAAATCTTTGAAAGCAATAGGGAAATACGATCATCGTTCAGTACCAGAGTTCAACGCATGGCTATTTCGAATCGCCCGCAACACCATTTCTGATCATTGGCGACGCAGTCGTCCTAGTGTTTCACTAGAAACTCTGAAGGGCTCCTTCGAACTTGTTGATGACAACGACGAGCTAGATCGTATCGCAAACCGAGAGCAACTTAGCAAAGCGATGAAACAGCTAACCCCCGACCAAGCAGAAGTATTATCCATGCGCTTTGGGCTAAGTATGACTCATCGTGAAATCGCAAACATACTCAATAAACAAGAACCAGCAGTAAGGGCCCTACAGTTCCGCGCTCTAACCACCCTCCGGGCAATTCTGGGTGAAGGCGACACCCCAGCATGAAATCTTCGACCCTGCAAGATGCTGTAACTGAATGTGTGGACCGATACATATCAGGAGATTGGAGCCGATATGACTGCTTCGATAAATACCCAGAATGGGCTCCTGATATCTCTTCGTATTTATCAATTGTCGATAGCCTCAACCATTTGCCCGTTCCCATGACAGCGAAAAGCCTGCGTACAGGCGAAATGCTTTTGTCTGGTGAGTTAAGCCGGATGCAGGCACCTAGATCACCATCACTGACAGAACGCACGGCGATCATACTCGACTTGATCACTATCAAGACACGACTCGCTGTGGTGTCAATGTCGCTAGTTCTTGCCATCTTAGCTGGAAGTAGCGTTACTTTGGCGGCAACTATAAGCAGCCCGAACAGTCCTCTGTATGATTACAAATTAGCCCTTGAACAAGCCCAAATAGAACTCGCCTCTGAAAGCACTTTGCCCGCTCTCCATATGGAATTTGCTGACCGAAGGCTTCGTGAAATGAAGAATATGGAGACCAATTCAGATCCAATATTGTTTTCAAAAGTTAGTAATAAGTACAAATCATCAGTCGAATCAGGTCTGGACAGCCTTAACTCATTAGCAGAAGCGCCCACATACAGAGAGGAAAGCACTAGTTTTGAGTTAGCACGAAAACAATACATAGAGCGCCTTGATTATCATTCGGAGCTTCTAGTAGTTGAAGCAACAAAGGACTCTTTAAATATCCATAAGAGGGCCCCTCTAACAGAGGCCCTGGCAGTAGCTGTAGAAGCCTTAGTAAAGACCCCCACAAAAATACCAGTTCAGCCTATACAACAGTTGCCCGATGAATTGCTTTCGCCAAAAACTTTCCGCACCCCTGCACTTCTAGAAAACGATGATGCCTCTGTCCAAAGCTCGCTAGAAACAGACATTACCAACATCCCAACCCCAATCGAGAGCGAATTCAAAGGCACCTTAACCGCCGTCGGGACTGAAGCCCTGATGGTAGATGGCCGAAGAGTTTTCATCAACTCTAATTCACCTAGACCGCAAATCATCGGGGTGCCAATCGTTGGTTCCCCAGTAGTCGTTATAGGTCACCTACAATCAGATGGCACATTGCTAGCCCTTAAACTTACAGTCGGCAATCTAGTCAACAAGGACCTTGTTGGTGAACAACTACCAATTGCAGTGACCATCACTGCTCCGAAAAATGAAAACACCTCAACCACTCCATCTAACGAATCAGATGACGCTATCACCCCTCCTCAAAATGAGACTTCTACATCCATTACTGAGGACATCTCAACAACCACTCCATCTAACGAATCAGATGACGCTATCACCCCTCCTCAAAATGAGACTTCTACATCCATTACTGAGGACGTCTCAACAACCACTCCATCTAACGAATCAGATGACGCTATCACCCCTCCTCAAAATGAGACTTCTACATCCATTACTGAGGACATCTCAACAACCACTCCATCTAACGAATCAGATGACGCTATCACCCCTCCTCAAAATGAGACTTCTACATCCATTACTGAGGACGTCTCAACAACAAATGCCCAAGTCATACCAGAGGGTCTATTTACTATTACTGGGTCAATAGAACTATTAACTGATGAGAGTATCACCGTAAACGGAATCACTATTCGGATAGGGATAGATGAAGAATCTTCTCCGCCTTCAATCACAGGAGTTGTCGCAACTGGCCTAATTGTGAAAGTAGAAGGAAGGGTTGTCTCCGGCAACATTCTTGAGGCTGTATCTATAACTGCACTTATTGAAGACCAATTTGATGCAGAAACCAACATCAATGGGGAAGAGAACCCTTCTACAGCACCTTCGACCGAACCAGCAGAAGAGCCAGATGCTCCATCAGTAGAAATAAACTAGTGCTGCTGCAAAGAGCCTCTTGTCCACACCAATCGTCAATTTTACAGCTCGGAATCAGTCAACGCATTGCTTCGACGGGTCTAACAGGGAGACAATTGACAGAGTAAAGCAGAGCAGGTGGATTTTGGGTAATCGTAGCCGACTAAAAGAATCGGTACGATATTAGCCCCACAATAAACAAGATCCAAAGAGCAACAAAATAGTTCACTACACTGTGTTTATGCCCAAATTGAGATTTACTTGATTCTGTATTTTTGAATCCACATCTGGTGCAAATTTCTTCCACTCCAGCAATTTCATCGCCGCATATAATACAGTTCAATTAATCACTCCCGAAGCCACCATTTATTAAGCCAACCTGTACAACATTCTAGACGTTTTTCGGTAGGGGAGATTATTTTAGTATTTCTGACATTTACCGAGCAATCCGCAAATCTAGCTCTTCAAGGCGGTCTCGCCGATACGACCACAGGGTGTCGCATACAGCTTTGTTTTCAAGCGGCTTGGCTACTGTTAACGCAGTAGTGATGACGCCACTCATCCAGTCACGAGGCAACCAAAGAAAAACCTCTTGATGGACGCCAGCTAGAATATTCAACACCTCTACTTGAGCAGAAGTGATAGTAGATCGCCGATGACCCCTCATTTCGCGTTTTAGCTCCACCCATAGATGGCGCATGAGACGGTTATTAGCCATCGTTAGATCTGGATATCCTTCGGCCCCACGCTTAGCAATATGGGTGTGGTACACGTACCAATCCGTTTCACTTGCTATCCGGACAATAGAATCTTGAAGGCGTTTCTCCGACATCGTTATAGCCTCTGTCACGAGCAAACCCTCCTATCGATATCCACTTACCATTGCAATTGTCGGGGTGATTAGAAGTTTTCTCAGATTACTATATTATTTTATTGCTCATTGGGGATAAGGTCGGTTTGAATTACCCTTCAAAGCTTTATGGCTAACCCTTATCATAACCGCCATTTCTGATACCCATGTGGAACATTACTTTTCAATAATATACGTCGTTTACTTCAGATGGCTGGTGATGTCGGAACTAATGATGACTAGATGCCTAATAGACTGCATTGGAAGTTATCCGCTATTGTTATTAGCCACTAAAATGGCACACTAGCTAAATACGCCGTCACAATTTCGGAGTGTTCTATGAAAAACATACGGTTGGGCATCATCGGGTGTGGTAACTGGGCAGGGATGGGCCATATAAAAGGTTTTTCTAACATCAGCTCGGTCAACATCGTAGCGTTAGCTGATCCATCAGCCGAGTCTATTACAAGAATGAAATCGAAGTTCCCTACCCTACAGCCAGTTCGCGAATTTAGTTCTCATATGGACATGCTTGACACCATTACACCAGACGCCGTTTTGATCGCCACTCCCCACACGTTGCACGGACAACACATACTTGACTCATTCGAAGCAGGGTGTCATGTCATGGTCGAAAAACCATTTGTATCAACCATCGAAGAATCCTCAATGGTTATAGAGGCCCGGGATCAAACCCGCAAGACTTTATTGGTGGCCTATCAGAGACACGTAGTGCCCGAATATCGGTACATCACTGATTCCATACGCAACGGCGAATTGGGGGCTATAGAATTCATAGCCGGACTGCAAAGCCAGGGGTGGCTCAAACATACTGTTGGCACTTGGCGCCAAGACCCGACTTTGTCTGGAGGGGGGCAATTGGCGGATTCTGGAGGCCACCTAATCGAATTCATCATTCATGGATCAGGGCTTCGAATAAAAAGCGTCCAAGCCGTCCAATCAAACCTGGGATCCCCAGTAAACATTAATTCCTCCATAGCCTTAGAATTTGACAACGGAGCTTTAGGATCTATTTCAGTAATCGGTAACGCCCCTCACGCTATGTGGGAAGACGTAAGTTTTTATGGCAGCAAAGGCCGCTTGCTCCTCAGAACCACGCCAACTGATACTAAGCCTATGCAATCAAAGCTCATACACGACAACCTAGACGGCACTAACCGAGAGGTGACTCTTCCTCCTGCAGCAACTCCTCAGCAAAATTTCATCGATGCAATACTGGGAGTGGACGACGTAAAAGGTACTGCGGAACTGGCCTCCCATATGCTAGAGGTTCTTCTTGCATCGCAAGAGTCTTCGGTTACCGGACAAAAGATATTCATTGATTAGCCAGCCCGATCATTCACTTGCGACCATAAAAATAAAAGGCTGAAGCTATTTCCGAAGCAGCAGGTTTATCGAGAGTCAAATAGTCGAAATATTTAAAGTAAAATGTCATCCATCCGGCTACAAACTCTGCCACTAAGCGGCGCTTCCTCCCCAATCCGAATCCCGTCACGATACCAGCCAAATATTGTCGTAGCATCCATGCCACTGCGGATCCCGGACCAACACAGGCCCCTAAGGCAATCTCCTCAAACTTGTCAAAAAGCACTCTCATTCCAGGTGCCGTAAACCGTCGGAAATCATGGGGCCTAGCATGGAATCCTTGCATAAATGGAACCTCTGCGTATACGAGTCCTCCGGGACGAAGCACCCTATGAATCTCTGACACTACCAATTCACTTTTTCGTACATGCTCGAGCATTGCTAGCGAAACCACTCCATCGAATGATGCATCGCCAAACGGCAACACATGAGCGTCCGCTTGAACATCTACGATCGGCTCTACAGAAATATCCACATATACCACAGTACTTCGAAGAAATTCAGAATCGTCAGGAAGCAATCTGTTGCCACATCCAATGCTCAAAATAATTGGGGTTCTATTCTGCGCCACAAGGTCCCTGCTAAGCTTTCGCAAATTCTGCCCGGATTTAATATTCAATGTTGGCCCCGGGACCTTATACATCCCACGCAAAATCGCCTTCCACACACTCATTGCATCATCTCAGCGACAGCGGGCAAAAGCTGCCTTATATCGTGGATTTCTAATGCAGCAAGCTCACTATGAGCACCACCTGAAACCGCTCCTCTATTCATCCAAACGCAACCCATACCAATATTGTGAGCACCTTCTATATCCGTCACCAAGTCATCGCCCACCATTATTACTTCATCCGGCTCGAGTCCCATACGGGACAGAATCCCTGTGAACGTCGAGGGATACGGCTTAAGCCATCCCAATTGGGAACTGAAAGAAGTAGCATTCATAAATTGAACTATCCCAAGAGAAGTTAACCGTTTATATAGCATTTCTTCTCCCCAAAGCACATTTGCCAATAGCCCCAACTTCAACCCCAGGGCGCGCGCAAAAGTCAGCGTAGGGACTACCTCTCCTATGTTCTCCATTCTTTCATAATACGGAGCAAAATATGCGTCCATTGCTCTGTCAATTACACCTGCGGGCAATTGACACTCAAACTTCGCCAGCACCTCATTAAAAACCTCGTGGACATCAGGTTGCGCCAAAGATCCATCATAAGATTTCACAACCGCATCGAGAAGAGCTTCTCCTATGTAATCAGCAACTTGATCACTATCAGGAACAGTCAGAGCATACTCTGCCAAAAGAGGTTCTATATTACGTGCCCCAATATAAGAAGCATCCCCCCCAACTAAAGGCTCTTGTGTGACCAGAGTATCCCCCAAGTCAAAAACTACGCCTTTTACCATTGCATAACTAGCGGCCGTTTTGGTTAGCTAGCGATTTCGAGTGAACTTTTGTCATCTTATGAAGATCATGGTCGACGTCAGCAGCCCTCTGCAGCTCCATCGCCATAGATTCAATAAAACTGTACACTTCAACCCTAATCCCTTTCTCACGCACATAGTCCACAAGGGGGACAAAGTCCCCATCTCCCGACACTAGAGCCAATACATCCATGCTCTCCATCCGTCTTATTACATCTACAGTAAGCGTTAGGTCCAGATCTGCCTTGCGGGATCCATCTGCAAAAACCTTCACCGGCTTGGTCACGATGTCGAACCCCTTCCCCCATACCGGCTCAACCGTCCGCTGCTTCTCAATGGGCACCCCATAGTCGTCATATATCGCACAATAGGCTCTAGCGTGAACAAGTCGACGATCACCCACAATGGTCTCTCTTAAAGCCCCATAATCAATAATCGTAGGGTTCTTGTTGGCACGATCCGATATGTTTGCACTGTCAACAAAAATTCCTAATCGCAAAGCCTGATTAGACACCAACTTCCCGGTCAAGTCATTAACAATATGCCTGAGCTCCGTATAGCCTTGTGGCTGCACGTCACTCTCTTGTATTTTCCCAGCCACGTCTACATTATTGGCAATGATTTCCGTCGGCACAGGATTGATCTTCTTCAAATTACTCCTTCAATTCTTCTTTGTTAGACGAACCTTCAGCCAATACGCTAAGCCGCCTCTCCATCTCTTCATTTTTATCCTTCAAGCGATTTTCAAGTTCAGCACGACGCTTTTCCACCCCTGATTTCTTTCGACCCGCGGCATCCTCAACTGCCGGCCAAAGCTCCTCTATATGACTACGAATCTGCGTCAATTCCTCCTTGTTGTCATAGGCAGCTGTAGCAGCAGCGCGAATATCCACCGCGACTTCTTCTATACGCTTTGTAAGAGTCTCGATCTTCGTCTCAACTTGCTTGTTAAGTTCATTCACATTCTCAACAAGCGAATTTATTGCTTCACCTATCAATTTGTGGTGCTCCTCATGCCCTACAGGACCTGTAGCATCCACAGAGCTTCGCCGGGGGGTAGCCCGGGTGCGATGGGTACGACCACCACGTGGCCTAGTAGTTCTCGGCGGCAACAGCCTCTCCATATTTCTTGTGGCCGATTTGCGGTTGTCGGCCCATTTTCCCTTTGTCCGCAAGATTGCATGGAGCAGATACACTGATTTGAAACAAAAGTTCGGTGATTCGTATAATCAAAAATGTCTTGTGCGTGATTTCGTATTTAGTGGCTATCAAAATTACGAGCCCTATACTCAATACACGGTGCACCTATCCACCCAACCCGAATATTCTAACCCCAAACCGTTACACAACCCCCACAATTAAGTCTGATGTTCATAATCGAGTGCAACCTGGTCTGCCCAATTCGAACCCCACGATATGTCAACCTTGAGGGGAACTATCAGTTCATAAGCGTTCCTCATGGAGTCATCTACTATTGCTGCAACACTATTTAACTCCTCTTCTGGAAGCTCGAATAGCAACTCATCATGAACCTGCATAATCATTCGGGCCAAACATCCCTTTTGCGATATCTTCTCATCAACGTCCAGCATTGCTATCTTCATGATATCTGCAGCTGTTCCCTGAATAGGCATATTTATAGACTCTCGTTCAGCACGTTGGCGCAGTGGCCCCCTTGCCTTGATATCAGGAAAGTAACGACGCCGATTTAACAGGGTTGTTACATAGCCATCTTCTTGCGCTGCGGATACCGTGTTTTCCATATACGTCTTAATCGCCGGGTACTTCCCAAAATAAGCATCGATAAGTTCAGCAGCTTGAGCTAGGTCCAAGTTTGTACGAGCAGCGAGCCCATGACTAGTAATCCCATAGATAATGCCAAAATTTGTCGTTTTAGCTACGCGGCGCATTTGGGTGTTAACGTCCCCAACCTCAACATTAAACATCTGTGCAGCTGTAGATCTATGTATGTCCTCATCGTTCATAAATGCCGCTATCATCGATTCATCATTTGCGATATGAGCCAACACCCTTAATTCGATTTGAGAATAGTCAGCCGCCATTAGTACATAGCCTCGCTTACCCGCCTTGAAGGCCTTACGAATTTCCTGTCCTCGCTTCGTTCGTATAGGAATGTTCTGCAAATTTGGACTGTTAGAAGATAGCCGGCCAGTCGAAGTAATCGTCTGACTCAAAGTGGTATGGACCCTACCGGTCCCACGATTAATCAGCTGAGGAAGGGCCTCCACATAAGTGCTTTTCAATTTGCTCAGTTCTCGATACTCAAGGACTTTACCGACAATGGGGTGTGCATCACGAAGATCATCAAGGACTTGCTTCGCAGTTGAATATTGACCACTCTTCGTACGTCGCGAGTTTGGAAGCCCCAATTCCTCAAACAAAACAACACCTAATTGCTTTGGCGACCCGATGGTAAATTGACGACCTGTCAACTTATATATTTCATCCTCAAGCCCACCAATCTCATCTGACAATTGAAGAGACATTGATTCTAGTAAATCAACATCTATCGCAACCCCAATGGTTTCTAACTTGGCCAATAATCTTACGAGTGGCATTTCGACGCGTTCATACAAGTCAAGCATTCCTCGCTCTGTTAATTCATCGCGAAGCACAGACCCCACAGCCAAACAGGCCGCTGCTCTAGAGCCAGCAGCAGCCGCCATAGAAGCAGCATCAAGTTCAGTGATCAATCCTTTCGGAAAGTCTTCTTGCCTTGGAACCATGTTGATACCTAGTTTGCCAAGAACAAGATCCTCTATAGTGCCGGTTCGACCAGTCATAGAAAGTAAGTGTCCGGCTATAGCCGAATCAAAATCAAATCCTCCAGCATCGATTCCCAAATGTGCCAACGCTCGAATCAAATCTTTGGCATTATGAGACTCCTTCTTGCTGTTTTCATCCTCTAGCCACCCCCTAAAAAGTTTGAACACGAGATCTGGCTGATCTCCAGATTCACCCTGAACAGGGACGTACCAAATATCATCATCAGAAGCAGCAATACCTAGCCCTAAAAGGCTGTGTATTTTATCCGTAGATTTAATCACTCCAAATACCCCTACCTTAGCTACCGAATGGATTCTGTTCAGAACCCGATTGGCACTTGCAATAGATTCTATTTCTTGTGTCTCCACGGGGGTTCTTGCTCCTCCAGGAAACATCTCTAGTTGCTGGTTGGGATCTGACGGATTATCGATTTCAAAAGGCAACCGCTTACCCAGATTATTGAACCTAAGCTCCAATAACAGCGCACCAAGCTTATTGTGATCAGGCTGCCATATCCTGGCACGGGATATGTCTAAATCTATGGGCAGATCCGTGACTATGGTGGCCAGTTCAAAACTAAGCCTAGCCATGTCTATCGCTCCAGGAGCTTCAAGGGCTTTACGGGCTCTAGGGGAAAGCCTAGTTGTGTTGGCAATTATGGATTCAAGATCTCCAAATTCATTCAGCAAAGCTATTGCAGTCTTCTCGCCTATGCCCTGTACTCCAGGTATATTGTCTGACGCGTCTCCTTGAAGAGCCTTTAACCCTATTATCTGCTCTGGCCTCAGCCCTCCCCATCTATCAGCCACTTTTTCCATGTCATATACAACAGGATTTCCATTCCGAGGATTCGTCGTCACAACATTTACATGTTCACCAATTAGCTGATATGCATCCCGGTCGCTAGTCATAAGCAATACGTGCATCCCTTGATCAACCCCTTCGACTGCCATCCTTCCCAATATGTCATCCGCTTCAAATCCAGGGAGAGCAAATGATGGTATTCCCAGCGCATCCACCATTTGTCTTACCCTGTCAAATTGAGGAACCAGTTCATCTGGCGGAGGGGCACGATTTGCTTTATAGCCTTCAAATTTATCGTCACGAAAATTGGGCCCAGGAGTGTCGAAGGCAACTACTACATACTCAGGCTCATACAATTCAATCACCCGCAAAACAATAGTCATAAATCCGTACACGGCATTTGTATATTCGACTTCACCGTCATCATGCTGCACAGAAAATCGGGAGGGCGGCTGCAAAGCAAAAAACGCACGAAAAATCTGCGACATTGCGTCTATTACTAGTAGCCGTGGTCTATAGGTCGCTGACTGTCTTTCCATATCCCTCAATCACAATCAGGCAAATCAACCCCTGCTAACTTGGCCCACTCAGCCAAGCGCAGCGAGGACGCTGAGCCACCTCTACGCACGTTTACTATTTCCGCAATAATCGCTACTGCAATTTCTTCAGGGGTTTGGCTACCTATATCGATACCTATCGGAGCAAACACCCTATCGAAATACACCGGAGATATCCGGTCTAACATCAGGTTTTTATACACGATCAACACCCGCCTACGGCTACCTATCATACCTATATATCTAGTCTTTTTCTGAATGATCTGCCTCAAAGCTTGTTCATCAAAGGCGTGGGCACGTGTAACCAATACCACATAGGTTTGTGCATCCAAAATCTCGTTGGATAATGCCTCATCAATATTTGCTGAGACCACCCGGTCTACGTCGGGAAAGCGTTGCTTGTTTGCATAATCCAGTCGATCATCAATCACTGTAACCTCTAGCCCCATTAGTTTCCCCATACTTGCAAGTGGAACCGCAATATGACCTGCCCCAACAATTATTAGATGCTCCGAAGGCAACAAAACATCAAAGAACATCTCAAATGCAGAATCTCGTCGCCGGGACACTGATGTGCCGTCGTTGTTATAAGCTCTGTACTGAGCCTTGCCATCAGTTAACACCGATAAAGCTTCTTGCTCTATGTCATCTACCAGCAGACCACTTCCTACGTCCCCTAAAGCCTGTTTTCCAGGCTGAACGAGCAGCCTTCCGCCAGTATGTAGCTTGACATTGCAGTTCGCTCTAAGCACTGTGGCAAGAACTGCAGACCCTCTGTCCTTGAGAATCCGCCTCATTTCGACAAGAATTTCTCTGCTCAGTGATCTACTACCTTAGGCGCAGGCCAAACTTCGATATGAACGTCCACCGTCCCTCCACAAACATCACCTTCGCCCTTGAAATCATCTACCAAATCGATAGCGATCAGCCTGTTACCACCATCTGCCAACGCATAAGCTGCCTCTTTCCAGACGTCCGCTTCAACGCATCCACCGCCGACAGTGCCTAATCCTGATCCATCTTCAAAAACTAACATTCGAGCGCCGGTCTTTTGCGGTGTAGACCCTCTAGCCCCTACGATGGTCGCCATCGCCACATCCTGGCCAATAGAATTGCGCCGCAGAATTTCTTCGATTATTCGCTTCATGCAATCATGTCCATGCAAATACCAAATCTGCTTCGTCTGGATTGTACAGTCGAAGCGCCAAATTGTGTTGAGGGATCAGTCTTCAATGGCTGACGCCCACAGATCTAATCAGACATAATACTACCAGCTAAGGAGTAGAAACCTTGCCTGAGTTGCCAGAAGTAGAAACTGTTGTGTCGGGCCTTCGTGAGCATGCCACCAATGTACAGATTCATCATATTCAAGCTTCGGACGAGAAACTAGATCATGTAGCACAGATGACTGACCTCATCGGCAAAACAATTGTGTCTATAGATCGTAGAGGGAAATTCATCAACCTTTCGCTCGACGACCAAAGAGTCCTGCAAATTCATTTAATGATGTCCGGACGATTATTCCTTCGACCTCCCAAAAGCCCTCAAGATCGTTGGACACGCTTTGTCATAACGCTCACTGATGGATTCCAAATACGGCTTTCAGATCCGCGCCGGTTTGGATTGGTGTCCGTCTTGTCGAACCGGGAATATTTATTGTTTTATCATCGTCTTGGCCCAGAGCCATTATCACGTGCATTCACCACTAGCTTATTTGCCAAGCATCTAGCAGGCCGAAAAATAGCCATAAAATCAGCGCTCTTAGACCAGACTATAATCGCCGGCGTAGGAAACATATACGCAGACGAAGCTCTGTGGCACGCTAGAGTGCACCCAGAGACTCCGGCCGGATCAGTCAGTCTTAGCAGCCTCAAAAGACTACACCGAGGAATTCGAAGAGCACTCAAGGAAGGGCTGGAACACGGAGGAACCACTTTTGGAATATACGCCAACTCAGTTGGGCAAATCGGACAGAATCAACAACATTTGAATGTGTTCCGCAGGACCAATCAGCCATGCCCTAGGTGCCGAACAAGTATTTGCAAGGTTGTTGTAGGAGGAAGGTCTAGCCATTACTGTTCTAAATGCCAAACGAGATGACATTCTGTTCCTATACACCCAAATACTGGCCGAATCGGACCCTGTCAGCTAGCTAAACCCAAAACTCTTTGCAAAGCTTAAATCGTGGGCCCTTTCATACGTACACGAACACTTTCTTCATCACGTATCCCTTCCAACCCGACACCTTCTATCAGTAAAGAAGCGGATGCTGAAGCAAAACGACAAGCCTCTACTGGTGATCCTGTCCGCCGATACTCAAGAAAAAAGGCAGCTGCAAACCCGTCTCCCGCTCCCGTTTGATCAGTTTCCACCGTCCGGTATGCTGGGACATGATAGTGTCTACCCTCCTCATAAATGTCCGCACCCAATTCTGCTCGCGTCACCACCGATAGTCGCGCCTTACGAATGTATCTATTCATTTCTTCCGGCGATACGGGATCGTGTTCGCTAAACACCAGTACATCCGCCCGATCAAGCACATCCTCACATTGTTCCCATTTTCGTTGACTAATAAGACCTTTCTCCCCTCGCTCGCGCAACCATCCCTGCGGTGTGACCCCAATTAATGACCCTGGGTCGACAGCTTGAGTAACCTCTGCAGGCACCTCTCCCGTCAATGGACCTAAATGCACAATAGGTGAATTGAGCCATTCCGAAGGAATTTCGTCTACAGAAATGGGGGCCCCCAATTCACGGCAATACTGTGTTCGACCTTTTAATTCATAGATATTCTCATAAACGGTCGTTACCGGAGATTCCACCCAATGCATATCCGCCCCGGGAAATATAGCTTGTACTGCCGGTCTATCTTCTACCGATACGGCAGTAACAATCCCCAATCTAGCCCCAAGACGTAGTGCAGTAACTCCGGCAAAAGATACGGTGCCGCCAAAGCGATGGCCATTATCTGCTAGATCCTTCACCACATGACCTAACATCAAATACTCAATAGTCATCATCTAGCGTCCCTTCTTATACTTTAGGGCCTACCACAACATGCCTATCTCGTCCCTCACCGATACTATAAGTGTCGACATCCGGGTCCTCTGCTAAAGCAACATGGACTAAACGGCGCTCGTATGGCGACATTGGCTCCATAGAAGATGGTTCTTGTGAACTACGCACATCATTCGCAGCTCCCTCCGCCAATCTACGAATTTCCTTTTCCCGTTCACTCCTATGACCATTGACGTCAAGAGTCACACGGACGCTCCGCTGAGCAGCACGACTTATCATTGTGTTTAGAAGAAACCCAAAAGATCGCAACGTTTCGCCACCACGGCCAATCAGTGGCCGCAACTCCTCAGGATCAGTACTTACCACATTGAAAGTCGGATTTTCTCCCTCCACATATTCAACTGAAGCTTCAGCTTCGAACCCCATGCGCTCCACTATCCCCTCAATTACTTCAGTAGCAATTCGGACTATCTCTTCCTCCGGCACTAAGTCTTCTCCGTCTTCCACATCAGCGTTTCTCCCACGCTCACTTCCCTCATTACTCGCTTCAACATCGCCTTTCGAGTTAGCAACAGGAACATTTTCTAAGGATTCGCTACTCGCCGATGAAGCATCTTCATATACCTCAACTTCCCGGTCATCATGATCATATGGCTGTTCACGTAAACTAACCGAAACACGAGCTTCGCGAGATCCTAAACCTAAAACCTTGCCCGGCGATCCTGCATCCAAAATCTTTATATCTACTTGGTCTAAAGTAGCGCTCAATTTGACCAAAGCTACTTTCACAGCTTCTTCTACGGTACGAGCATTACTTTCTACTTTTCTAGCCACGTCTTCGCCTCCGTCTGCGCCTACGACGCCTTTTGCGAGTTGGTACTTCATCTTGAGAATCGTCATCTATTTCTACGCTGGACTCAGATATTGCTTGAGAACCTTTGGCGGACACAGCACTCGTTCCAGAAGTCTGTGGAGCATATTTGCCAGCGCCCATGCTCCTAGCAAATTCAAGAGTTTCAGGGCTCATATGTCGTTCAAATTTACCCAATCCACTCAAAAAATATTGCTGGACGATTTGTATCACTGCTGCAAACACCCAGTATAGTAGGATCCCTGAGAAGAAAACCCACCCTATGAAAACAAAGAACAATGGGTACCATTGCATAACCCTCTGCATAGTTGCCTGAGCCCCAGTAGGCTCTTGGCTGGGGGTAACAGTCATATAGGTCTGAATCCAGAAGGTAAGCCCACCCAAGATAGCTAAAACCGAAATATAGGTTGCCGGGTCCGGCCAATTTTGGGGCAATGCTGATCCAAAATTGATAGTGCGGTCTATATCGGCCAAATTAAACCATAAGAAGTTTTGGTCCAATAGCATGTATCCACCAGCATTCTTACAGGAATTGTAAGCATCGGCTCCTATGCCCCCCCCAACGACTTGCAGGTTCTCCCCATCAGGGCCGAGGCATCCACCTACCGTGAGCAAAGCACCATACATTGCAAGTAGTATGGGCATTTGGAGAAGTATAGGAAAGCATCCAGCAGCCGGATTCACTCCCTCCTTTTTGTATAGCTCCATGGTCATTTGTGACTCTCGCGAGCGATCCCCTCTAGCTCTCTTCTTGATGTCAGCAATAACAGGTTGTAAATCTTGAAGTTTCTTTTGCGATCGAATGCCCTTCATGGTTAACGGGAAAATCGCGATTCTCAAAATCAAAGTGAAAAGCAATATTGCCAATCCGTACCCGCCCACTCCATCCGCAATTAGTGTCAATAATTGCGTCATTGGTTCTACCACATAGTCTTGCCATCCGGGCATTAGGCTAATCTCTCCTCTGAGCCATCCGGCAATGACGGATTCTTAGGAACAGGATCATATCCACCATTATGAAACGGATGGCATCTCATAATCCGTGCTACCGACATCACTCCTCCCTTGCGCACACCGTGAACCAGTATGGCTTCTCGAGCATAGTTTGAGCATGTAGGAACGAATCTGCACTGACTACCAAGTATCGGTGATATAGCACACTGATAGGCCCGAATAAGCATTAGAACAACATGTTTCATCGAGACAAACTCGTCAAATAAGTGAGGCTTTTACGAACATATTGCCGCAACTCGACAAAATTGCATGTCGCTACTTCAAGAGCCGGATGCACCACGATATCTAAACCAACGCAATTACCATACGCCTCCAACTGATATGCTGCCTTTAGACGGCGTTTGATCCTATTCCTGGTCACAGCTTTACCTAACCGTCGAGGAGTCACAATTCCCACCCTTAAACCAGACTGAGATCCATGATCCCTAAATACCTTCATAGGACCCAAACGCATCACATTGCCCGCCGATCGTACACGACGGTACTCACTCCCGGTTCGCAGTGTTTCCAGAGCTGCACTTTCCTTGTTCAACATTTATTCCGGGTCCCTCAGGATGTCCTCACCGTGACAGGTTCAGATTAAACTGTAAGTCGCCTCCGGCGGCGTTGCCTACGGCGACTGAGCACAGCCCGTCCGCTGCGTGTTCTCATACGCAGTCGAAAACCGTGTCGTCGCTTACGGCGCCTAACTTTTGGCTGGTAGGTACGTTTCACTGTCCAATAATTTCAAATAAGATCGCGTTTAGGGCCGTGTAAACATGTGTCACTAATCACCCGGCCACATTCAAGTACCGCAATATAGCACCGACATGGCCAGCTAACAATGACAAATTGTTGGATTAGACCCAAAATATTTCTCTGGAATTCGGTGATATCTCTGCGTCCGGGGCAACACTTTCCATATAATTCAAAGTCTTATCAAGAACGGAATGGCCATGCCTCTCTTCAGTACTAATGCACACCACCCCGATCAGCGCCCTATTTCGTATTTCCAGATCTCCCACCTCTGCTATTGCCACAGGATATTTTTGACGCACACGGCTTAACACAGATTTGACCATACGCCGCTTTTCTTTAAGCGAATTACTGCCAGGGAAAACCATCTCGATCTTCAGTATTGCCAACATCATGAGCAAATTCTACTAGACTCCCAGACGTACCAGAATATTCTTAACATGTACCTACCAATTCCGTACTTAACGGGACTATATGTGGCCAAAAAGGGGAGATGTGGTGTATAAGTCTATGCGTGCGGAAATAGGGATGTTTCCAGAATATGTCAATAATCAGGTGCGGCGGCGCTGTACCGTGCAATAATCCAGCAGGACTTTTTCTTGAGAATTCGCTCACGACGATGGCTATCACTTGGCATGGGGGTCAAACGTTACGTACTGGTCATATTCCTAGGCACATCGTTGGTCGCGCTTGCAGGGGCCATGTTCCTGGCCTATGTCTATAGAACTTTTGACGTCCCAGACTCCGCCGGATGGATAGTCTATGGACTCACCCTACAGTGGATATCACATCCGTGGCGCGAGATTGGCATAGGGTTGTTCGGTCTGGTCGTAATGGTGGCCGGCGGTTTGTTGCTATTCAAATCACTCCTGAGCGTCGTCATCCGACCCGGAGAAGATTTGGCCGAAATTGTTTATCGAGGACGCAAGCTACAGCGCGGACCCCGCATTGTTAGCATCGGAGGAGGTACTGGCCAAGGGATATTACTCCGAGGCTTAAAAGAGCAATCTGCAAACCTGACAGCTGTTGTTACAGTGGCAGACGATGGCGGAAGCTCAGGGCGGTTACGGAAAGATTTTCAGCTTGTAGCGCCAGGAGATCTCCGTAATTGTCTTACATCATTGGCCGACTCTGAATCATTAATGACACGATTAGTCGATTATCGTTTCTCTGGGGGAGAGGGGCTAGAAGGACACAGCTTAGGGAATTTGCTGCTGGCAGCAATGAGAGACATCGAAGGGAGTATGGATAAAGGGATTGAGAGTCTGAGCGAAGTCCTTCGTATACATGGAAAGATTGCTCCTTCGACTATGGAAGACGTCCATCTAGCAGCTGAATTAGAAGACGGAACTACTGTGATCGGTGAATCCCGAATTGGAGGTCGGGGATCAATCAAAAGAGTGTTTTTACAGCCAAGAAATGTCATTGCCAATGATGAAGCTGTATCAGCACTCTTGGCAGCAGACATAATAGTTATAGGGCCTGGCAGTGTGTACACGAGCATACTCCCCAACCTGTTGGTAGGTGAGTTATCCCGTGCAATACGTTCCTCACAGGCGGTAAAGATATATGTCTGCAATGTGGCCACTGAGCCAGGAGAGACGGATCGGTTCAGCACTGAAGACCATGTGCGCGTGCTTCACGATCATGTCGCTCCGGGATTGTTCCAGTTTGTTTTAGCGAATAGCTACACAGCGGCGAAGATGCCAAATCACAGACGCGAAACAACATTCGTACAGGCCTCAGCAAAGGACCAGGCAACACTGGGCTCACAGGGGCTTGAAGTGATAACTACTGACGTTCTAAATCATGAAGAACCAGAACATCACGATCCCATACGGCTGGCTGACGCGATAATGGAAATCTACGCTAGTGCCTCTGGCTCATCTCAAGTGTTGGCCTTCTCCAAACCCGACCAAAACCGTGATCAACTATGAATCGACAGATAGCCTTTAAAAAACAATCTATCCGATCTGGGCAATGCGCCTGCTAGACTGAGGGCTCTGTTTTTTTGGCCACGTCAATTTAGCGACCCCGGCCGACATACACTTTTTGCTAATTTGGGAAGGATTACTAAATGCGTATCGCAATAAATGGCTTTGGCCGCATTGGTCGACTAGTTTACAGAACGCTACGTCATCGTCACCCGAAACTCGAAGTGGTTGCCATCAATGATTTAACCGACCCGAGGACAAATGCCCATTTGCTGAAGTACGACAGCAACTACGGACAGCTTGACGCTACAGTAAAAAGCGGGGAGGATTTCATTTCTGTAGATGGAAATCGCATTTCAAGTTTTGCACAACGAGAGTGGGAACAACTTCCCTGGCAGAGCCTAGATATAGATGTAACAATTGAGTCTACAGGCTTCGGCGCAAAGCGCGAATTGGCAGCAAAACACCTAGAGGCTGGATCAAAAAAAGTCATACTATCGGCCCCTTCCAGCGATGCAGACATAATGGTGGTACTGGGAGTCAACGAAGACGCTTACGATCCAGCAACCCACGCTATAGTCTCAAATGCGTCATGCACTACAAACGGACTGGCTCCTGCAATAAAAGTAGTGCACGATACATTCGGGGTGATCAAAGGCCAGATGACTACCGTGCACGCATACACCGGAACACAATCCGTCGTAGACACCGCACAAAACGACCTCCGTGACGCTCGTGCGGCCGCACTGAATATTGTGCCTGCAGCCACGGGAGCAGCACGAGCCATAGGGAAGGTAATCCCTGCCCTAAACGGTAAATTGGATGGAGCAGCGTACCGTGTTCCTACTGCAACTGTATCGATAGTTGAATTTGTAGTACTTCTTGCGCAAGAAACTTCTGCCGAGTCCATCAACAACGCATTACGAGAAGCTGCATCTACCAACTTAAAAGGTATCCTGTCTGTTTCAGATGAACCATTAGTGTCAAGCGACCTGCGAGGCAACGAACATTCTTCAATTGTTGACGCAGCAAGCACTATGGTCGTAGCTGGTAATTTAGCCAAGGTATCAGCGTGGTACGACAACGAGTGGGGATACGCTTCACGTTTAGCAGACATAACAGACTATGTTGGCTCTAGTATCTAATCAAAGTATGAATCGCAAATCAGGCCGTTTAGCTTCCAGATGAAAGATCTAAGTGACGTTGAATTAGAGGGCAAGGTAGTAGCCCTGAGAGCGGATTTAAACGTACCGATAGGCCGAGATGGGTCTATAATCGATTACCTACGCATTGAGACAATAATTCCAACCCTGCGATACCTCACCGACCGCAATGCAAAAATAGTAATCTATTCCCATTTTGGCCGACCAAAAGATGGCCCTGACCCCAACATGTCCACTAAACGCTTGGTAAAGCCTTTGGCCAAGGCGTTGCAGAAACAAGTATCGTTCGCAACAGACTGCGTTGGGGACCCAGTTAAAGACGCGTTAACCACTGCCAGTCTTGGAACAGTAGTACTGGCCGAAAATGTTCGCTTTCATAGTGGGGAATTGGCCAATGATGATGAATTTTCTGCTGCTCTGGCAAAGCATGCAGACCTCTATATAAACGATGCTTTCTCTGCATCTCACAGGGCGCATGCCTCTGTTGTTGGGATTACAAAGCATCTACCATCTTTCCCTGGATTATCGCTAACACAAGAGATCAAGGCCTTTGACAAAGTACTCACTCATCCCAAGAGCCCTCTTGTTGCTGTAATTGGCGGAGCCAAGGTGTCCACGAAGCTTGGGGTACTGGGCAAGATTGATCGAGTCAACGCCATGCTTATTGGAGGAGGGATGGCCAACACTTTCCTTGCCGCACAAGGGATAGACATGGGAAGCTCCTTGGTAGAACATAAGATGATAAAAGAGGCGCAACAAATTCTTGAATCTGCGGCTTCATCGAATGTCATAGTTATGTTGCCTGTAGACGGAATAATCGCTGCTGATATGACGGAAACTTCCATCGCAGAAGTCACTCAAGTCACAGAAATACCACCAGACTGGAGCATGCTAGACATCGGCCCTACTACATGCGGGCTTTTCTCAGATGTGATCAACAACGCTGGAACAGTAATTTGGAATGGTCCTATGGGCATGTTTGAACAACCACAATACGCAGAAGGTACGCGTGCAATTGCTACAGCGCTCGCTGAGTCCTCGGCGTACTGCGTAGTAGGCGGAGGAGAATCTGTAGCTGCTGTAAGGCAGATGTCCTTGGCCGCAGAGATTGACCACGTTTCTACGGGAGGGGGGGCCGCCTTGGAGCTACTTGAAGGCAAACCTTTACCCGGCATAGCGGCACTCGAATGATTTATGGTCTCAAAATTGGATCTGAATTATGCGAATCGTTAGCTAGTCGCTAGTGGTGGACCCAATCGGACTCGAACCGACGACCTCCTCAATGCCATTGAGGCGCTCTTCCAGCTGAGCTATGGGCCCAGCTAAGTGTATCCAAACCGTCCGCTTTAGTCAGGAAATTTCACTCCTCCTCGTGCATCCGCCCCTCCATCCACTGGGAACATCATGCCACTGAGATATTGCGCAGCATCTGTCATCAAAAAGACGGCAGGCCATGCGACTTCCTCAGGGTCACCAGGACGGCCCAGAGGGATCACCTGATCCAAAGCACTGCGTAATTCCGTGGGAAAGCTGGCTATTCCGGTCATATCAGTGGCTATATAGCCGGGACTCAAAGTGTTGATCCGAATTCCGTGCTTTCCCCACCGAACCGCAGCAGCTCGACTCAGGGACAGGACCCCTCCCTTGCTAGCAGCATAAACCTCGTGCGATGACTCACCAGGTCTGTTAGCAGCTACAGATGATATTGTCACAATCGACCCTCCCCCTGATTCACGCATCAATGGCAATGCCTCTCCCATCACATTGTAAGTACCTTTAAGATTGATCCCGACCACCCTTTCATAGAATGCCTCAGTATAGGCCTCATTCGCACCACGCTGGTTCACTCCTGCTGCACAGAAAACGCCCCAAATGTCACCAAGGGTTGCAACTGTATGGTTGATGGCACTTTGAACTTGGGCTCGGTCAGTCACATCGACCTCTACACTTTCAACCTCGCCACCTCGTTCTCGCAACAACTGGGTTGTTGCATCCAATTGCTCTCGTTCGACATCAAATACCGCTACCTTAGCTCCACTTTCCACACAAGCCGCTGCTGTTGCAGCACCTAAACCTCGTGCTGCGCCACTAATGACAACAGTGCGCCCATCTAAACGAAATTTATCGTGACTCATATTCAACCGAACCTCTCACATTGGTCCCAAATTGCAGCCCTATTAGAATCATTGCCGTACATGGTCGCTCGACCAAATAACATTCATTTCTCATCTCTACCGCAGGGTTCTTCTTGGTGTTCCACCAAACAGCTTTTACCTTGCCGAGCCGATTTCCGAGCGGCCTCAGTTAGCAGCAAAACATTCAATCCAGCCTCCGCTGGCGACCAAATTGAATCTGCTCCAGTTATTGCATCACAAAAATTCTTCTCAGGCTCAGACTGGCCAGGGATGTTATCAATCCGGTGTACTCGCAAATCGAAATCGGTGAGCGTGACAGCAGGGTACAACGGCCCCGTATAGTTACTCACTTTCATCGAGATATGACCCTCTGACCCAAAAAAGTCAATTTCTTCTATCCACCTACCCGGAGCATTGCCAACTAGCCCGACCGATGCAAGCGCCCCACCTGCAAACTCCATCGCCAACGTAGCGTTTACATCAATCTTCTGCCCAAGATTTGATTCAAAATAATTGGCCTTATAGGGTTTGAGTCCAGAAGCAAAAAGTATAAAGTCAAACAAATGACCGCCGGAATCAAATGGATGCCCCCCGCCTGCAAGCTCTGGCTTCATACGCCAATCGTCCGCAGTGGAAATGGTGTTGTCACATAACAGAGCATGCACAAACTGCAGTTCCCCTATTTTCCCTTGACCTATCGCATCTCGCACCCACCTATACATAGGATTGTATCTACGTTGATAGGCTACCAATAGAATTTTTTCCGCAGAATCACGGGCAGAAACAATATCGCGAGCTTCTGACGAGGTCATTGCGAGCGGTTTTTCAAGCATTACATGTAGCCCGGCCTCCAATGATTTACATGCATGTTCACAATGCAGAAAATGAGGTGTCGAGATTATTACAGCATCCAATGAAATATCATTTAGCATCAAATCAAGGCTGTCATACTCAACAGCCCTTCCAATTGCCGGCACAGCCGCCTTGAGATCTTGACGTGCCTTTAGAGAAGGATCAGCAATCGCCTCTACAGACGAACCACCCCGGCTGACAACCGTCTGGGCATGGCGATGCGCAATCACTCCTGCACCCAACAAACCGATCCGCAAGTTTTCCATATTTAATTTCCCAATAATTTGCCGGAATCCTCAACAAAAGGCCATTGGCCATAAGGATTTTTATTGATCAAAAATCCTAACGTAGCCATCATATCTCTGCGAATTCCCGCTCTTGGTGAAACCGGCTCCGTGCGATTCACCCAGACCGTTTATAGTTCACCTCATCATAAAGGTAGCACCATTTGCAATTAGCTACAGCTCCAGTTTCTTGGGGGATCCGTTACCCAACCGATCAACAACAAATATCATGGCGCAATTGCCTGGACGAAATGGCCGCTGCCGGATTTATCTGGACTGAACTTGGCCCGCCCGGATTCATTCCAGGATCCAGCGAGGAGATAGGAATTGAGCTGCAAATCAGGGAGCTTAGGCTTTGTGCAGCATCAGTACAAGGCTCTCTGGCAGACCCCAAAACAAATCAGGATCTCATTCTTGCCACCACTCATGCATGTGATGCATTAGCGTCATTAGGAGGAAGCACTCTGGTGATCATCGACGGACGATACAGTGATCGCCTTTCGACCGACCCGCTTTCGCAACCTTTAGTAAACGAAGAGAACTGGTTGAGAATTATGCAAACAGCACACGACATGGCTCAAATAGCAGTACATGACTATGGCCTACAAGCTGCCTTTCACCCGCACACTGACACCCATATTGAAACTCCAGAGAATACCTACAGATTCCTAGAAGAAATGGACAATACTCTTTTAGGAATCTGTTTGGACACCGGTCATTTAGCATATTGCGGTATAGATCCAATTGAATTCACAAAACGATATATACACCAAATTTCACACGTGCATCTGAAAAACATAGACCTCAAATTTCGCGAGCGAGTGCTATCCAACCGAATTCCCTACGTGGAAGCAGTTGCTCAAGGAATTTTTACAAATCCACAGGCTGGATCCCTAGACCTTCAGGAAATAGTCAGACTGTTAGAAGTCAGCGAATACGATGGGTTCATAGTTATGGAGCAGGATATGTATCCAGCCCCATCCAACAAACCGCTTCCTATAGCTATAGAAACCAAAAAGTTTATGAGTGAGCTAGGATTAATCTAGTTTTGCAGCAACAGATAGGAGTAACGCTGTGGGAAAATTTAATGGATTGGGACTGCACCTGGGAAACTTGCCTCGTCTGTCCGACGCAATAACACGATCAATCAGTGCCGAAAACCCCACAGGTGAGAAGGGGAAAGGCGGAATGGCCACTGAAGGGTTTGGCGCTCAAGCGGCTGCCGATTTAGGGCAAGGCTGGAAAGTATCTCCGGCAGTCTGGATCGAACCCAAATCCACATTTACAGTCGCAGAAATCGAAGGGCCCGGGGCGATACAAAGCATATGGCTCGCCGGTCGCCCAGTACGACGGGAGTGTATTCTGCGCATGTACTGGGATAACCAAGAACAGCCATCTGTAGAATGCCCCGTATCTGACTTTTTCGCAATTCCATGGGAAAAATTCTGCCAGGTAAATTCCCTGCCTGTGTCTGTCAACCCCAATAATGGAGTTAACTGCTACTGGGAGATGCCCTTCCAAAAGTCTGCACGCATAACAATAGAAAATCGGACCGACGAAAAAGTCGCATGTTATTACCAAGTTAACTATGCCCTGACAGATGTGCCTAATGACGCTGCATATTTCCATGCCCAATTTAGGCGCTCAAATCCTCTTCCGTACAAGGAAGTCCACACTTTGCTAGATGGAGTATCAGGAAAGGGGCATTACGTGGGTACCGCAATGGGATGGGGAGTACATAACAATGGGTGGTGGGGAGAAGGAGAAATCAAGTTTTACTTAGATGGTGATGGTGAATTTGCAACAATAGTAGGAACGGGCACAGAAGACTATTTTGGAGGGGCCTACGATTGGGATGTTGACGGCCGCTATACCCCATATTCCACCCCGTATCTAGGCATGCACCAGGTGATCTATGGGGGAGAAACCTACAATGCAATGCAACGCTTCTCAATGTACCGATGGCACGTCATGGATCCCATCAGATTCGAAGAAGACCTAAGGGTAACTATCCAGGCTCTCGGGTGGCGTAACTGGGAAGCCTTCCGCACTGCAACCAGCCAAGGTGATAATAAAAAGGCCGAACAGATTCGTCGCTACTTGCCTTTACAAGACGATATTTCTTCTGTCGCAATCTGGTATCAATCCCTGCCAACCAGCCCTTTTCCAAAGCTGGCAAACAAAGAATATCTAGAGATAAATTAGGACAGGCCTTAGAAAGGAAGTGAAGCCAAAATACCACCATCGACTAGTATACTAGTCCCTGTTACAAAAGAGCACTCTTCACTACCTAAGTAGACGGCCGCATTAGCGCAGTCCACAGGTAGACCAGATCTACCAGCAGGTATATTTGTGTCTATGATGGATTGGAATTCGTCCGATGCATGCATATCAACATTGCGCTCTATCTTAATAGGCCCTGGGGCAATCATATTCACAGCAATATCATATGGAGCCAATTCCTTGGCAAGAGCTTTAGTAAACATCAACACTCCACCCTTGCTGGTTGAATAGGCTGTGAATCCGGGCTGGTACGTATACGATTGGACAGACCCTATATTTACCACACGCCCCCCCTGCCCCTGGTCCACCATCTTTCGCGCAACAATTTGGCTAACTATGAAAATCCCTTTCAGATTGATAGCTATGTACTCATCCCAAACCTCGTCAGTCAAATCAAAAAAACTACCATGTTTCCATCCCATGCCAGCATTATTTACAAGCGTATCTATTCGTCCGAGTTGACCAACTATCTCATCAACAGCCTTCTGAACAGATTCTCTATTTGCCACATCCATTGGAATAGAGATTGCTGTTCCCCCAGCAGCTTGAATTTCCGAAACGGTATCATCGCGACTTTGCTTGTCGCGCTGAGCAACGGCCACCTTGGCCCCCTCTTCTGCATACCGCAAAGCTATACCTTTCCCAATCCCGCGACCACCTCCAGTGACCAAAGCCACACGCCCTTGCAATCGTCCCATTTCAAATCCTTAATTTAGTGGACCAGCATGAATGTCAGTCCCGAGCCACCCAAATCATTTCCATTTTATCGTGCACCCAGCTGCCTCAGTGGGAACGATATCAATATCATTTCCTGCAAGGAGTGCATCCAAAGTATCTCGTAAATGTTGTTTGCCTACCTGTGATTCGTCCTCATTATCATCAATAAGACCACTATATCGAATACTCCGATTGGAATCGATTACAAATACTTCTGGAGTTTTTGTGGCACCAAAAGCCCTTGCGACTTCTTGTGATTCATCATAGGCGTATTGAATCGGATAATCCCGCTCCACAGCTCGCTTACACATTTCCTCAAAACTATCTTCCGGATAGGCAATCGCATCATTGGAATTAATAGCTGCAACTCCTACCCCGTTACCAGAATAATCTCGTCCTACAGCAAGCATACGTTCTTCCCAGGCCTTAGCATAAGGACAGTGGTTACAGGTAAATACCACTACGGCTATACCTCCCTCCAACAAACCATCTAGAGAGCAAATAGATCCATCAGTCGCAGGTAATTCAAACGAGGGAGCATCAGCTCCATGCACAACAGACATAAACAAACTCCTTACACATTTAACTTTTATTGATTCGCAGCATTTAGTATTGCTGACACCAATTTCGATTTCTCCGGCAACGGTTGATACCTCCCATCATCCCACACATAAGTGCGACAGGTAAGAGCAGGACGAGCAGTAGCCCCTGTAGAATCTATATCCGCACCATTTATACGGATCGTAGGAGACCCTGGAAAGCCTAAAGCTTCTGCGTATTCTTGGGTTTTCACTTGGGTCTCTGTAATTTCAGCATGGACCCCAGTTTCATCAATAACCTGGTTCAATAGGCTTCTCGCCTTTGTATGCGATGGACAGTGCTCGTACCAAAAGAATTCGATCTTCACGTTCGTTCACCTATTAACATCAGCTGGCCACCCCCAAAACTGTACCGTAAGAACCGCAATCGTTCATCTCCAAACCTACGGGCATTTGATCACACCAGCATTTATCACCTAGCATTACAAGGCGTCGTCTTGACACTATACAAAACAATTCACGGATAGGATGCCGATTATTCATGGAGGCCGAATTTAGCTCTCAACCGAATGTAATCTTGATCATGGCCGACGACATGGGATTCTCCGACATAGGGTGTTACGGGTCAGAAATTGAAACACCCAATCTTGATCGACTAGGGGCCAACGGAGTGCGCTTCTCCCAGTTCTACAACTATGCGAGATGCTGCCCCACCCGAGCTTCCCTACAGACAGGATTATACCCGCATAGAGCCGGAATTGGGCACATGGTCGGTGACTACAACTTGCCCGGATATCGAGGTTTTCTTAACCGAAACTGTGTAACTATCGCCGAAGCATTAAAACCTGCTGGATATACAACATTGATGGTCGGTAAATGGCACATAGGGGGAAGCTTTCGCTTTTCAGAGCTTGAATCCATTCGGGCTGGAGAAGAAGGCTACCCTCGCCCACTAGATCGAGGGTACGATCGGTTTTGGGGAACTCTATCAGGAGGCGGGAGCTATTTCTCAACACATGCTTTATACGACGATAACGAAGCTATAGAGCCTGAAGGTGATGATTTTTACTATACGGACAAGATAAGTGACGCCGCCTCCGGATTCATTGACGAATATGGACCGGACAACAAGCCATTTTTTATGCATGTTTGTTACACAGCCCCTCACTGGCCCTTGCACGCGCTTGAGGAAGACATAGACAAGTACCGCAATAAGTACATTTGTGGGTGGGACCAACTTCGGGAAAATCGTTATGAGGAATTAATCGGCAGCAAATTACTAGATTCTAAATGGGCGTTGTCCCCGCGAGATGCAGACTCTCGTCCATGGGACTCCGTAACAAAGCAAGATTGGGAAGATGCCCGTATGGCCGTTTATGCAGCCCAGATCGATCGTATGGATCAAGGCATTGGTCGAATTATGGCCAGTCTTCGCAAGCACAATATCGAGAGAGATACCCTGGTAATGTTCCTCTCCGACAATGGCGGGTGCGCAGAACTGCTAGGAGAAGATGGAGTAAAAGCTTTTCATGCCGCGGAGACAAAGAACGGGGAGCCTATTAGATACGGCAATATCCCTGATCTAACGCCTGGTACCGATACCACCTTTATGAGCTACGATCTCCCATGGGCTAACGCTAGCGACACCCCCTTCAGATATTTCAAACACTATGTTCATGAAGGAGGCATATCTACCCCGTTCATTGCACATTGGCCAGACAGGATTGCTCCCGGTCGTATAGAGCATTCCCCGGCAGCTGTGATCGACTTTCTTCCCACAATTATCGATGCTGCCGGCACAACCTATCCAACAACTTATGACGGGAATGACATCCACTCTGTCGACGGGGAAAGTTTTTTGCCCGCTCTCACCGGAAATAATTGGCACCGTAATGACCCCATATATTGGGAGCATGAAGGCAACTGCGCCGTACGGCTCGACAATTGGAAGCTTGTAAGTAAATGGCCTGGAGACTGGGAACTATACGATCTATCAGTGGACAGAACTGAGCTAAATAACCTTGCTGAGCAATCACCAGACCGGGTGGATCAACTTTCAGGGCTGCACTCCGATTGGGCTAATAGATCAAACGTAGAGCCATGGGACAAAGTACTTGCCACCCCTGGAGCAGCTCCATTTAAAATATGGCTACAAGATAACGACCCTATTTACCCCAAATAACCAGCGGCCACCCAAGCTTGCCTAAGCTTCAATCATTACCAAATTGAATGTATAGACCAAGCATTTAGAGACCGTACATAGCTAGATATTCCTTGAGAACGAAGAGACACCCCTAGGCTATCGCTCCTATCAGGATATACGCGAAGAGCCAAGTATTGCCTCCCATTAGCAAAAACTTCCACAATGCTTTTGTCCACAAAAATACTCAGCTTCAAAGTCTCGTCTGATCGCAAGTTCAACTCTGCAACCTCGGGAGGGCGGGACATTACATCCGCTGCTATTGAAGAATGGCTATTATCCAACACAAGCACACTTCGACCATCACCAAAGTATCCGGCTTCCTTGTTCCATCTGGTCTGATGAAACCCTCGCCCCCTATAGAAAGCAATTCTAGTAAATTCTTCACAGCCCGGTGACCTAAGAACTTTCATTTCAACCATCGGAGCTTCATTAGGGTCTATCTCTATTTCTAGTTCAATAGAGTCCCCCTGAATTTCTGGTATCACAACGTCCTGGTTAGCAGGCAGTTCGACTCCCTCTAAATCCTGGTGTCCGCTACGAATGGTCTCCAACTCAGCAATCGGTTCCATCCCAAGCGCATCACCTTCAACGCTCAAGCGAAGCGGCAAGCTCATAACTTGGTCCCATCCGGACGTCGGCTTTCCCGGGTTCATGTTGAAGATCACGATTACTCCACCGTTTCCATCCGGTGTTGCTGAGGGGGCATGGAGGCCCGAAGGTAGCGAAGCTCCATGATTAAATTTCCCGCCCTGGGTCACCACAAACTTATCGCGCTCCGTGTCGTAGTCTCCCAGCAGATACTGTCCACCACTCATATGGCTAAAGAACAACAAGATGTATCGATCCCCAATCGGCCAAAAATAGGGGCACGCACCGTCATCCCCGACATGGGTGAACCGGTCATCCTCCACAAACGGGTGCAGATACTCCCAGTGTTCGAGGTCGGGTGAGCGAAATAGGTAGTTTGCGCGCACCGGCTTGCCCGCTGGACCCTCCGGTTTCGTGCCTGCCGACAATGCGTAGTACGACTCGTCCTTCTTCCAAATGCACGGATCGAACACCGTGTAGGGCAGATCGGGGTCCGCCTTCTGTCCGGACTTTCCTATAGGAATCACCGGCTGTCCGGTCACCTTCGACCAGTTCAGCAGCAGCGGATCCGCCGAGGTGGCGACCATGTTGCCTGCCTCAGTCCCGTGATACATCGCGATCACTCGGTCAGCCTCCACCAAGGTTGTGCCCGAAAAACAACAGCGCTCCGGATCCGGATAGATCGCGTAGGGCAAATCTCGCCAGTGCACCAGGTCCTCGGAGATTGCGTGGCCCCAGTGCTGCCTCGGATCCTCCGGTGGATACCCTTGATAAAACAAGTGCCAGTTCCCTCTCCAAAAACATAGCCCATTCGGATCATTTAAACTAGATTCTGGACTTACATAATGGTAATTCGGTCGATATCTATCCGTACTGAGCGCCTCACGTGACTTCTGGAAGCGTTTAATCAGACTGTTTGTAGCTAGAGCTTTTTGCTGTCCATTCAAATCTGCTGGGAATTTATACTTGGGAACAGCTGATTTATATTCAGACATGTACGACCTGTTCTCCTCTAGGGCGACGAAGCTTTTCTTGTGTGTTGATCATTCAACGTGCATCACACAGAATAGAATCGGCCCCCGAATTCATTTTATTTCTTGAATTGCATATACGGACTTATTGCGGTGGTTTGTAGTTTATCGAGCCAGCTGTCTTTATCGCACTAAGGCCCTCTTCATAGCTCATTAGTGGTGTGGTTTTTATATTACTTACGGCACCAGATGCCGTAGCAGCAATTAGCACCGATGCCACCGTAGCGTTGTCAGGAGCTTCAGAAATCAAAACTAAGTCATATTCCCCAAAAGCAAAATACAACCCTATTAGCCTGCCGCCAGCCGCCTCTAGAAGACCACTTATTTGTTGGGATCGGTCTTGAGGGTTTTGCGTCTGAGCCTTCCATGCTTCTGGTGAATAGGACGCTTGAGTCAGGTAGTAGGCCATATGGAGATCCTCTCGATATTCGATGAATGAGTCTTAATAAAACCACGTGCGCACATAGTCTACGGGCATTTTATCTGTCTCTTAATGCTAATGCGAAGTCTTTTTCACTACCCATAGCTGACACACATCTGGTGCCGAAGGTGGGATTCGAACCCACACGCACATAAGTGCACGGCGCTCTGAACGCCGCGCGTCTGCCAGTTCCGCCACTTCGGCTCAGGCTATCCTTCTAACTATTAAGGCTAAAGCCCAAAAATAATTGGTAGCGGGGGGCGGAATCGAACCGCCGGCCAAGAGCTTATGAGTCTCCTGCTCTGCCTCTGAGCTACCCCGCCAAAGCAAGCAGTCCAGGTGGGCCCACCTGGATTCGAACCAGGGACCAACCGGTTATGAGCCGGCCGCTCTAACCACTGAGCTATGGGCCCGACTGTTATACAGCCATAAGAAACAACCTGTTTGTAATTCAACAGGATTCAGGATCGTATCATAGCCACCATTCTAATGGAGACATCTTCTGGTACCGCATTGAGGGAGATAGAGGATAGAATTGATCACTATGGCCATCCAAACACAACAAGAAACCCATACTATTGTCGGAATTAGATTCCGCCGCAGCCGCAAGATGTATTTAGCTGAAGCAGGTTCGGCCGAACTTTCAATCGGTGACTACGCTGTAATTCAGACCAGTACTGGGCCAGAGCTAGCCAAAGTAGTGATGACTGCGACGGAAGGGAGCAAGGCCGGCACTCAGGGAAGGGCAGTTGTCCGACGAGGCACACAAATAGACGTTCAAAGTCTTCACACGCAAGTTAATCAAGAGGTTGCCGCTCGCATGGAATTCTTCCGTGTAGCAGCAACTCAAGGCCTAGAAGCCAGTGCTGTACATGCTGATTTCAATTACAACGGCACTCGTCTTACTTTTCGATTCCGTTGCGATGAACCCAACGCATCAACAATTCTCAGACGGGACCTAGAGAAAAAGTACCTAGGGTTGAAGTTAATTCTTAGGAATTTGGGGGCCCGGCGCAATACTCAGCAGGGAGCTTGCGGAGGAGGCAGTTGTAGCACATGCCCGTCCAACGGATTAATAGATCGGTCTGGCGCAACAGTGCCAGCAGCAGGCCTAGCCTATCCCGGGCAGTTTTCCAACACACAAAGCCATCCTCAGTTAAGTATCAATTAGCTGCCGCAGGGAATGATCCTAATCGGTGAAATTGGTGTGATTAGGAACTTTCGACCACCGATTTACCTCACACAGGGTTATCTTTTTTGTACTCTTCATATTCAGCAAGCACTTTGTCATTCGGAGGATACGCTTCAGTGCTGGCGTAGCCTTCATCCATAACTTTTGCTCGAATAAAAGACTCTTTATGCTCAATTGCCGCCCCCTCTATAGCTATCTGGGCCGCCACCTCCGGAGGGACAACACAGACACCATCCGCATCACCAACTATATAGTCACCAGGTAATACGGTTGCTCCCCCACAACGAATCGGCAAATCATAGTCCGCTGGAAACAGCCCTCTATTCATAGCTCCACCATGCACCCCTCTCGTCCAAACCGGCAAACCAACATCCAATATCTGCCCGGTGTCTCTAACCGCTCCATCAACTACAAGGCCAACACACCCTAAATACTGCAACCTGGCTGCCAGAATATCTCCATACATGCCTCCCCCATCAATATCTCCCCCTCCATCAGCAACCAGAATTTCACCAGGTTGAATAGCCTCCAAAGAAATCCTCTGAATGTTGCCCTCGCCCCCAGGTCTAACCTCAGCCGCCGGTCCACGTAGCGGCAGGTACCGAATAGTTCTCGCACGTCCTACAATTTTCATTTCCGGATCAAGCGGGACGATTCCTTCCATAAATGATCGCCTGGCTCCTCTTGCTAGCATCTGATTGGATAACGTCGCAGTAGTCACCTGAGCCAACAAATCAAGATCTACCCCATTCTCATCATTTGCCACTAGAGCATCCTCTTTCTAATTCTGTTGCTTATTCATCTAACAGCCCCTCGCGGGCATCACTAAAAGCCATCGCCCACGATGTATGACATCATCAAAAAAACCTAATAAAGGCCAGCACAATAATCGCCGAAAACGCCGAGATAAAGGCTGCGATAACACAAACGAACGTTCGCGATACTTGAGGTTTTTGTTCCAACTCTGACGTTCGTTGTTCAAGCCTATCAAGTTTCGCAAGTATCTTGCGATTCTCGGTTTCGACAACGTCAAGCCTATCAGTACTCACCCTATCGCCAACTGACGGACTTTTCTTATTTTGAGCCTCGCCCATGATACGCGGCAATTGCTCAACGACGTTTGACAATACCCGTTCACTGACCATACGTATTACTGCACTGGATATAAAGGGCAGAGCCACTGCTATCCTCTCTCATCTTTAGCGTTTAACCATGCAAGTTTACGCCACATATTACATTCCTATTCACACAATCTACGTTGCAGGGAATGCTCTGTCCACATATGCCTCTAGCACATCGCTGACTAGCATGTGTCCCGGTGACTCGGTAATCATAAGATCCAATTTTGACTCCATAGCGATCACCTGTGCTGTAACCCCACATGCCCAGAAAACAGGTATCTCCCCAGGCAAAACCTCGACAGCCGCACCAAAATCCGGACAACTTAAATCAAAAATCCCGATAGCCTCAGGAGCCCCCGTATGGATAGGCGAGCCGTTTGCCTGTGGAATGCGTCCGGTAATCCTCACAACCTCTGCAATTGCATCCATGGGCACCGGGCGCATATTGACTACTAACGGGCCAGAAAGCCTTTCTGTAGCTTCACAGTTGATATTAGTTTTATACATTGGAACATTCCCATCGATTTCGAACTGCCGAGCTGAAATTCCCGAACTTGCCAGTCGTCGCCCAACAGAGAAATTGCTGCCAAGGCAAAAAGCCACTAAGTCATCACGCCAAAGTTCAACGATATCGGTAGGTTGGTCAACCAACTCCCCAAATCTATATACGGAGTACGATGGGATATCTGTCCTGACGTCCATTGCAGCAGCAAGTTTCTGAAATGTGTAGGCTCCTGCCTCGCCACTCTCTAATACAGGAAATGCTTCACCATTAAGCTCGCAAAACTCAGCAAATTCATTGGCGTCACTAGCAGGCAACACCACTAAATGAGCTTGCAAATACCTGCTAGCGGCACCAACAGTAGGGGCGGTCCACTTGCCACTACGTACAATGGACCGAAACTCTGCTCCTGTAAAAGCAGCTGTCGCGCTAGAGTCTATCGATGATCCTGCCCCATCTGTTTTCATAGACGTTCACCTCGACTACCTTCACTCGCTAAGTGAGACCATTCCGCCATCTTCCTGAGACCGGTAGACTGCATCAACAATTTGCGAGACCATAAGGGCCTGCTTGACTGTAACTAGAGGGTCACGATCTTCTTGAATCGCCCGTGCAAAATCTTCTATAGCCATCGCATGCAGTGCAGGAAAATCAGGGTCTTCCAGTTTGCTGGGAACTATATCAATCAACATTTCAGGAGAATCTTTGAAAACCCTAAGAGGGTGCAATTCCGCTCCACCTTGCTCTCCCGCTAGGACAACTTTTTGCCTCTCATTATCAATGTTTAATGCCCAACTACACTCGAGATTCAAGGTGGCTCCATTAGCAAACTTAATCATCGCAAATGCAGAATCATCGACATCAAACTCTTTACTTTTTTCTGCCGGTAGGGCTCCATAGATGTCCGTTCTTTTGCCAAATTTGCTGTAGGCGCTGCCAAAAACTGCCACTGGCTTAGGATGACCAGACAACCACAATGCCATATCTAAAGCGTGCACTCCGACATCAATCAAAGCCCCACCCCCATTGTGGGCTCTAGAGTGAAACGTCCCCCAACCAGGAATCCCTCGCCGGCGGTGATATACAGCATTTGCATAGTAAATATCTCCTAGATCGCCATCCTCAATCATCTTCTTCAAAACTTGAGCAGCAGGATGGAATCTGGACTGGAACTGAATCGCTAATTTCTTGTCTGTCTTCTCACTAGCTGCCACCATCGCTTCGGCTGATGGCAGATCGATCGCCATAGGTTTTTCACAAACCACATGCTTACCGGCCTCTAGGGCCGCTATTGTTACGTCACTATGGGCCACCGGCGGGGTACAAACCGATACCGCATCGATTTCATCTATTTCAAGTAATTGGCGGAAATCGCTCACAGCCCTAGGGACACCAAATTTGGCAGCTGCCGCCTCAGCTCGTTCTACTTTTAGATCAGAAACCGCCACTATTTCCACTACATCAGCTAACTTGCTCCAAGCCGGCAAGTGAGCCTTTTCGGAGATCAATCCAGCTCCAATTACCCCCACTCGTATTTTTCCCGACATTACAAGCCATCCTTCAATTTGGTGCTTAGCTCTTATTTGCAATCTGAGCTACAGTCTAAATGGTAACTGTTTACCGATTAGTTGGCGACATAGGAACCGATATTAAGTGAACCATGCAGTGGGCATAGACATAGGGGGCACAAAAATTTCTGCTGTGCTACTTCGTACAGACGGAAAAACCATCAAGTCTCGTCTGTTCAGCACCCCAAAACATGGAACCCTAGCGATCACTGAAGCCATCTCCAAGGCCGTCACCTCTGTTTGTAAAGATCTCACTTCTCTCAGTGGTATAGGAATAGCAGCCGCGGGCCTTATTGACAGGGAATCTGGCACAGCTATACGCGGTGTCAACGTAGGCTGGGAAAACATGCAAATCGTAACTTCCCTAACCGACCGATTTCAGCTACCGTGCATGCTGGAAAACGACTGCAACGCAGCAGCTTGGGGGGAATATCAATTCGGTGCATCGAAAAGCAGCACCAGCTCACTTTTCATCACGATAGGGACCGGCATAGGAGGAGGGATTATTGACAATGGACGCCTGGTTATCGGTCACAATGGGTATGCTGGCGAAATAGGACACACGATAGTGGCCCCCTCAGGCCCAACATGTAAATGCGGCAGCCAGGGTTGTCTGGAAGCTGTTGCGTCTGGAACTGCCATAGAACGAAATGGTCGTCGCTCTAAACCAGATGGGATACATCCAAACTCCATAACAGCAAATATGGTGGCACGAGCATATGCCAACGGTGAACAATGGGCCCTAACAATTTGGGATGATGCTGTACATCACATTGCCATTGCTCTTGTATCCGCAAGGCGTTTGCTCTCTCCGGACATAATAGTGGTGGGAGGAGGAGTAGCAGAAGCGGGCGATGTGCTTCTAGGCCCTCTCAGGAATGATTTTGCCTACCTCAGCTCGAATTCAGCGTCGAATTATCAGTCTGCCTCGCAACTGCTACAGCCTTCAGCTCTAGGAACAATGGCAGGTGCAATCGGAGCGGCAGCTTTGATTTTAAATCCCCCTCAGGTATAGAGCGAATTATTTGTAATAATTCGATTTTCAGGACACCCTATTTGAACTATTTAGTTGATTGAACAAAATATCGCTAAAGACGACTCTTTTAAGAAAACCGATCTCTAAACATCGTTACTCGTTATAAACTACATTACCTCGACGTCAGTGTCGTCCCTCGAAGCATAGCTGTCGAGCACGTGGGCGAATCGAATCGCCCGGAGTGAGAGAATATGGCCGCCGCCCGACCGCTAACTGTAGTAGCTAACCGCCTCCCTGTACAGCGCGGGGAAGATGGCAAGTGGATTAGAAGCCCTGGTGGTCTTGTAAGCGCATTAGAACCAGTATTTGCGGAACGGGGAGGGGCATGGATCGGATGGACAGGCGATGCCGATGCAGAGGTTTCTGATTTTAGGTTAGGAAAGCTTTCTCTATACCCAGTTCCCATTTCAAGCCAAGAATTATCAGACTTTTATCTTGGGTTCTGCAATGCCACAATATGGCCCCTCTATCACGATGCTGTACGAACTCCTGAGTTTCATCGGCACTGGTGGAAACCCTACCAAAATCTAAATCATCGGTTCGCGGAGCGAACCAGCAAAGTCGCGGAAGAAAACGCAATTATCTGGATCCATGATTATCAACTCCAGCTAGTCCCTCTATCGGTGCGAGAGAAACGTCCAGACCTCACGATAGGCTTTTACTTGCACACCCCCTTTCCTCCTCCCGAACTGTTTTCGCGAATGCCATGGAGAACTCAAATCATGGAAGGATTACTTGGGGCTGACGTAATCGGAGTCCAAACACCCTCCTCTGCCAGTAACTTGGCAAGGGCTGCTATCCTATTTGCCGGCGCAAAGGGTAATTCAAGAGAACTGGTGTGGCGAAAAAGACGAATTCGAATTCACCCAGCCCCTATATCGATCGACTTTCGCAGATACGATACTTTGGCGCAAGATCCAAAAATTATCGCTCGAGCGCAAGAAATCAAAAGCCTTTTCGGCAAGACTACCACTCTAATTCTGGGGGTGGATCGCTTAGATTACACGAAGGGAATCGACGTCAGATTGCGAGCCTTCGAGACTCTTCTCGATCAATCAAAAGGGTCTTCGAACAATTACACAATGTTGCAAATCGCCGTTCCAAGCCGAACCGATGTCGACGACTATGCCGAAATGCGCCAACACATCGAAGAGATCGTAGGGCGAATAAATGGTCGTTTCTGGGCCCCTGGCCAAGTCCCTTTGCACTATCTATACGGCAGCCTCCCCGTAGAAGAATTAGTCGCATATTACGTGGCAGCAGACGTAATGATGGTAACTCCACTGAAAGATGGAATGAATTTAGTTGCTAAGGAATATGTCGCCGCCAGAACTTCGAATACCGGGGTGTTGATCTTGAGTGAGTTTGCTGGGGCAGCAGCAGAAATGCCAGAAGCAATAATGGTGAATCCACATGACTTAGACGGAGTGGCAGAAGTGCTAGAATCAGCCGTGAAGCTTGAGCCAACAGATGCCCATGCCCGCATGGCAACTTTACGTGAAAAAGTTCGCCGCCACGACGTCTTTCACTGGGCACAACAGTGCTTAAATATGATCGAACCATGAGTGAGCTGTCCCATAAACTAGGTTGTGTAGCTTCGGCTCCCAGTCTCATGGTGGCCTGTGATTACGATGGCACAATATCTCCTATAGCACGCACTCCAAACAAAGCCATTCCATCGCCCAACGCCATAGATGCTCTCCGTAAATTATCCACATTGGACAACACCTATTCTTCCATCATTTCAGGAAGGTCACTTGTGGACTTAGAGAAAGTGTCCGGAAATACACAAGGCATCATTCTGGTAGGTGGTCATGGGACAGAATTCCAGAACGAAAATATAACTGTGGATAGCCGCAGCCTAAAAGCTCTTCAAGAATTAGCGGAAAATTTACGCGTGTTGTCAACAAAGTACCCAGGATCAATAATCGAGACAAAGCCCACTGGTGTCGCTGCTCACTACCGACGACTACCGAAGAACATGGCTATGTCGTTTCAAAAGTTGGCCCTCCAACAGATGCGACCATGGAAGGATGAAGTTGACGCCACTATTCGTACCGGAAAAAAAGTGGTTGAGCTTTCGATAAACCAAGGGAATAAGGGATCCGCAATACAGAGGCTTCGCAAGCAATATGGTATACACAGGATGGTATTTATTGGTGACGATTTGACAGATGAAGACGCATTTGCCGTGCTCCAGCCCACAGATATCGGCATAAAGGTAGGCCCAGAAGAATCCTTGGCTCCACACCACGTTCCCAGCCAAAAGCACGTATCTGAAGTGCTTTTTTTACTACTACATTTACGAAAAGCTTTTTAGGCTAATCGCAATCTTCTGGATTCAGTAGAATACCCCCATATAATTGGGACTCGTTTCTCACATAAATATTGAGGACCCTGTTTCTGATTCTCGTATCGAAAGCAACACTAAAATGCCTACTTATCAATACATATGCGACAACTGCCACACTGAGATGGAAGTCATTCAAAGTTTCAGTGACGATGCTCTAACTGATTGTCAGCAATGCTCGCAGACAACCCTAAGAAGGGTGATCTCTGCTACGGGCGTCATTTTCAAAGGGGGAGGATGGTACAAGACAGATTCTCGCACGGGGTCATCAAAAGGTAAGAGTGGCAAAGAGTCTGACACGGCAACGACCAAAGATAGTGATTCAAAACCTGAATCTGGGCCTGAAGGAGGGTGGAGCTCAGAAAAGGCGACATCAACCCCAGAACCCACTCCTTCTAAGTCGACTCCCAAGAAAGATTGACCTCCCTTTATGAAAAATCAGAGCACAAAGGCAGAAGACTGGCAGCCTGCTCATGCGTGCCGTAATTCAAAGAGTCACCAGAGCGTCTGTTAGTGTCGATCAGGTCGTAGTAGGCAGCATCGATACAGGTCTACTTGCGTTTGTCGCGGTAGCTGACAATGATACTGCTGAAGATTCCGCCTATTTAGCTGGGAAAATTGCAAAATTGCGTGTATTTACTTCGCATGGTCGAATGGCAAAATCTGTAGTTGATGAAAAAGGCAAAGTTCTCTTAATTTCTCAATTCACTCTGTACGCAAATACTCGCAAGGGCAGCCGCCCCAGCTTTTCCCGCGCCGCCCAGCCCAAGGAAGCTAGACTTCTGATGGAGACAATCGCAAATCAGCTCAGGAATCTAGCTGTTCCTGTGGAAACAGGCCAGTTTGGTGCACACATGGAAGTCGAAGTAGTAAACCACGGGCCGGTCACAATAATCCTAGATAGTGATGACCGTCTTGCAAGCAGGAGGCAGAACCCATGACGAAGGAAATACCTGCCATTGAGCCTGTACGTGGAGCATCAGATCTTTCTCCATCTGCCTGGGCTGAAATGGAAACGATTCGTTCTAAAATTGCCCTTGTATTCGAACAATACGGCTATCAAGGAATCGACGTTCCGGTACTCGAGCGGACTGAATTGTTTCAGAGGAATGCTGGGACAGGAATCATGTCACAAATATATTCCTTTACTGACCGAGGGGGCACTGACGTATGTTTGCGACCCGAGTTCACTGCATCTATAGCACGGTTCTATAACATCAACTCACAATCGTCGTTACCAACTCCAGCTCGTTTGTATTACAGTGGCCCGGCTTTTCGTTATGAGGAACCCACACACGGCACTTACAGACAGTACACTGAGTCTGGCGCAGAACTAATTGGATGCACAGGATATACGGCCGACGCAGAGGTTCTGCAGCTCGCATGCTCATGCATGGCTGAGCTTGGTCTCGAAGATTACACCGTGGCAGTAGGACACCTTGGAATACTCTCAGAGTTTTTTGAAAACTTAGGCCTTTCCAGAAGAGTCGAGTCGTTACTCCGAGAAAGCCTAGAAGACTTGCTACAGCCCAGTAATAGCATTGCTGACCTGCGCTCTGTCATGTCCACATACAGGGGAAGCTTTGACAGCCCCGGCATGGACCTCACTCAACAGGTCTTACAGACCCTCCACCAAAACACAGAAAAGATTACCGATGAAGCAATCAAGGCTGCAGTTGCATCAACTCTAGATAGGCTGGAAATAGATATCAGTGCCAGTCGACCGCGCGCAGCAATTGAGCAGCGCCTAATTGAGCGTCTCACACGTGGTGATGAGTCTTTACTTCTCGAGAAAGCGTATGCCTTTTTGCAAGAACTTTTTGCAGTTGCAGGGAGCCCCCCAACCTCCGTAACAAAAGTACGCTCCATCATAAAACAATTCGGGCTAAGCACCTCTTCTATAGATGAAGTCGAGTCCATTTTTGAAACTTTGAACCAGGCTGGGATCGATTTAAACAAATTTGCATTTAACCCAGTAATGGGTCGAGGACTGCAGTATTACACCGGTTTTGTGTTCGAGGTCTTTAGCACTGACGAAACCAGCGGCTCTTTGCAGTTGTGTGGCGGTGGCCGATATGACGATCTTATAGAAAAAGTTTCCGGGTCGAACAGCACTCCTGCTGCAGGGCTTACTTTCGGTCTTGAGAGATTAAGGATAAAGCTGACAGGTTCGTTGAATACAACCCGTATAAACACCCCCGACGTTCTTTTGGTCAACAAAGGGGCCAGCACAAAGTACCTGATGGCAATTGCGAACGGGCTTCGCAAATCCGGAATCCGTGTAATAAACCCGCTAAACCAACCTTCTCCAGCCTTAGACTATATTCCCGTTCTCATTTCTGTCAGTTCTCAAGAAGAGTCTGACCAGACCTCCCTCGTCCAGCTAACTAAATCAAAAACCACTGATACTGTTCCCTTGGATCAGCTGTCTTCATTTATTTCTACGATGCTCGGAGGTTGAAATGTCTACTCAATTGAATTTTTCAGTACCTAGCCGAGGCCGCATTGGTGAACAAACCAACTCTTTTCTCATTTCATGTGGGTTATCGATAGCCCGACCTAACCCCAAGCAATACACAGCCACGATACCCGCAGTCCCAGGCATAACCGTACACATGCTCAGATCAGCAGACATAGTGGGACAAGTATCTGCAGGAAATGCTGACATAGGAATTACAGGTCTTGATGACTTGAAAGAGCGCCAGAGGGAGGGGGATGACATCATACTCATATTGGATGACCTGGGGTTCAGCCGTGCCCGCCTAGTACTGGCAGTACCAGAGGGATGGATAGATGTGTCAAACATGAACGACCTTGCCGAAATTGCCCTGGAATTTGGAGACTCATCCCGGAATCTCCGAGTGGCAACCTCTTATCCAGTACTAACAAGAGAGTTTCTTACGAAGCACCGGATTCACAATTTCACTCTGGTCGAAACAGCAGGGGCTGTTGAAGCCGCACCAGGAATGGGAGCCGCTGACGTAATAGTCGACATAAGCGAAACTGGGACATCTCTAAAAGAAAACAGACTAGTCCCTTTGCCTGATGGCATTGTCATACAGAGCTCCGCTTGCCTAATAGGCAACTCATCACAGTTGAGTAAGTCGCCAGAAAAACGGTCTATGTTAAGACCTGCCCTGGAATTCATCGAAGGTCACTTAAGCGGACAAGACCTACATACCATCACAGCAAACGTTCGGGGAAGCTCAGACGCTACTGTGGCAGAAAATGTGCTAGCAAACGCTTCGGTTGCGGGCATCCTGGGCCCAACAATTTCTCGGGTAGCACCACCTGAATCATCTGGTTCAAGTGGATGGTTCTCTGTATCGGTCACAGTTCCGAGGAACCTGTTGCTAGCCGCTGTTGACCACCTAAGATCTGTTGGGGCTACTTCGATTGTAGCTCGAGATGCAGACTACGTGTTCGATGAAACCTCCTGTACATATCAGACGTTGCTTTCAACTTTGGGTGTCGAAGAGTGAAGGGCCTTCGCCTCATCCATGGTCGAGATCAGATTCGACATACGCTTTTAACTCGCCAGCCCATCATCAAAACCAAGCTTAGTGAAAACCAAATGGAAGTGCTGGGACAAGTCTTCAACGAGCCTATATCACTAGCACAGTTTATAGAAAGAGTGTTTGCAGAGGTCGATCGCGACGGAGATGACGCCGTAGAACGGATCGGAGTTGCCCTAGGCGACCAGAATCCGCGTCCCCACGAGATTAGCCGGGATGAATTATCGAAAGCTCGATCTCTGCTATCCCCCGAATTAAACCGAGCTTTGGAATTTTCGGCGAACCGTATCAGGGACTTTCACCAGAAAGCCATGCCTGCCGACTGGATGGATCCAATTACAGGTTGCGGTCAAGTTTTTCGACCTGTATCTCGTGCAGGTATATACGCACCCGGAGGACGAGCCTCATATCCATCTTCCCTATTGATGACAGCAATACCAGCCATCACTGCAGGAATTAGTGAAGCAATAATCGCTACCCCTTCCGGCCCTGACGGGAATGTCCCCATAGAAACATTGGCCGCCGCCGAAATAGCCGGTGCACATAAGGTTATCTCCATGGGAGGCGCTCAAGCTATCGCAGCATTAGCTATGGGTACTAAATCAGTGCCGAAAGTAGATGTGATATCAGGTCCAGGCAACATCTTTGTGGTGATGGCAATGCGCTATTCGTTCGGCATGGTAGGGGTACCTTCTTTACCAGGGCCAACGGAAACATTATTAATCGCCGACTATTCAGCCAACGCTGTGGAGGTAGCTGCTGATTTATTAGCCCAGGCCGAACATGACCCCATGGCATCTCCTATATTGTTAACCACATCTGCAGAATTAGCTGAATCAGTAACCTCAGAACTGGATAAGCAAATTGGCTCCCTTCCACGTTCTAGCATTGCATCCACCGCCCTTACTGCACGAGGAGGGATCGGCTTGGTCGAATCTATACCTGAGGCAATAGAGCTAGCTAATGAATACGCTCCGGAACACCTATGCCTATTAACGAACGACGCTGATAAACTGCTGGGCAAAATCCGCAATGCAGGAGGCATATTTCTTGGCAGCCTGTGTTCAGAAGTACTAGGTGATTATGTAGCTGGGCCCAGTCATGTAATGCCGGTAAGCGGCACCGCACGGTATTCTTCACCCGTCAACGTTATGAATTTTATGAAACACTCGAGCGTCTTTGCTGTTCCTGATGACCAAATAGCAGATCTTTCAACAATAGCAGCCACAATTGCACGAGCAGAAGGTCTGGAGGGTCATGCCCGGGCAGCAGAATATCGACTACCTCGACAAGACCATAAGTAGGAAGAATTCAGATCAAGATTCTAAACCATTCTGCTTTTTATACACTTTCACACATATAATCTGATTTAATCAGTCTTTCTGTGATTCAGAGACAAGGGTAGTACCCTAAATATCAAATGCTGACGAATGTGCACACATTGAAGGAGAAACGCAGGTGAGAGTGGGCGAGGTTCAACGCAAAACGCTGGAGACTAAAATTGCTGCTAGGATTGATCTAGATGGCGACGGAACCGCTGAGGTTAGCACCGGAGTGGGATTCCTGGATCACATGATTGCACAGCTAGCTAGACATGGGGCCTTCGATATAACTCTAGACGCAAAAGGCGATCTCGAGATAGATGCTCACCACACCGTCGAAGATACTGGCATCGTTCTTGGACAAGCTATAGACCGCGCCTTAGGTGAACGCATCGGTATTAGGCGAATGGGAGACGCTACTGTTCCCATGGACGAAGCCCTTGCTCAGGTGGCAATAGACTTAAGTGGGCGCGGATACTCCGTTTTTGACGGATCGTTCGCAACCGACACGATTGGCGATTTGGGCACTGAACTAATACCCCATTTTTTTGAAGCCTTGGCGTCTCACGCACGGGCGAATATATTTGTTCGCATCCTAGCTGGTCGAAGTGACCACCACCGCGCTGAGGCTACTTTCAAAGCTCTAGCAAGATCCTTAAATATTGCCGTTAGCCTCGATCCCCAACGTACAGGGCAAGTGCCATCTACCAAAGGGACCTTGTCTCACAACACAGAGGATTAAATGAAGATAGGAATCCTATACCAACCCAAAAACGGTCCGGCCGTCCGAGCTGTCGATTCCGTAGTTGCGTTATTGGAGAAGGGAGAGCATGTGGTATGGAAGACCTCTTCCTGGGATATAGATAGTACGGACAAAGAGTTTCACGGCACTGATTTACTAATATCTCTAGGAGGAGACGGTACCTTACTCCGCGCAATACGCATAGGAGCTCCATTGGGAATATCTTGTTTAGGTATCAATTTCGGTAACTTAGGCTTTTTGACCGAACTCGAATCTCACGACATTGAAAGCAAATTGGCGAACCTGGCGCCCGACACAGGATGGATCGAACACAGAGTTCTTATTGGGTGGGAGCATTGGCGACAAGGAACCAATCAGGATAATGGTGTTGCGGTCAATGAAATTGTCGTGGCCAGAGGCGGAATCAGTCGCGTTGTCGATATAGGAGTAAGAATCGATGGTGCCGACGTTGTCACTTACACGGCAGATGGAACAATTGTTTCCACACCTACAGGATCCACTGGATACACAATGGCAGTACAAGGACCAATTATGGATCCTCAGGCAAATACTTTTGCTATCACACCAATATGCCCATTCCTAACAGCCCCGAACGCATTGGTTACAAATAGCAACTCAGAAATAGAGCTCTCCATAAACACCCAGCACGAAAGCGGTCTTACTATAGACGGCCAGACTCACCTTTCAATCCAAGACAACGACCTAGTTAAGTGTACCGCTTCTCCTTATCCCGCAAAACTCCTGAGATTCGGCCCCAAGAATTATTTCTTCCCTGTCTTGGCCAGAAAATTACGCTGGTCTATACCGAGTGACATTTTGCATTCTGACAAGGACATGGATTGAGCAGTGCTCCGCACTATCACGATAGACAATTTTGCTCTTGTCGATAAGGCCAAAATCGATTTTGACCTGGGGCTGAACGTTATAACCGGCGAAACCGGGGCTGGTAAGTCTATTGTCGTCGACGCCTTGTCACTACTAACTGGAGCACGAGCTACCAACCTGAACATACGGACCGGACAGGACTACGCATACATAGAAGGCATTTTTGAGTTACATCAAGATTCTAAAGTACACATGTTGTTAGATGAGCTTGGTATTAGAATCACCAACGAGCTCATAGTAAGCCGGGAATTATCACGATCACGTTCTGTAGTTCGGCTCAACGGACGAGCAGTTCCACTACGAACCCTTCAAGCAATAGGTCCTCAATTAATCGATTTGCATGGCCAAAGTGAGCAGCTCTCTCTGGAGGCCTCAGATCGACAATTATTGCTCCTTGATTCCTTCGGCGACCTCCTTGAGCTCCGAAACCGAATGGCCGAATCGACAAGGGCCTTACGCTCCTGTACGGACAAACTGTTGTCGATAACCAAAAATGAGCAGGGATTACTGCGCGAATTAGATCTTCTAAAATTTCAGTTAAATGAGATAAACGAGGCCAATATAGTAGTAGGGGAGGAAGATCAACTATTTTCCGAACGCCAAGTCCTCACTAATTCGCAACAACTTGCCAGCCTGGCACATGAGACTCTGTCCTACTTGTCCGCTGAAGACCCTACCTCTCCTGGGGCCGCCGACTTGGCAGGCCAAGCAAGCAACTTATTGGCGAGGATGCACAGTTACGACCCTAAGCTTGGCGATATGGCTCAAGAATTGGAACAAGCTCTTGAAGCCCTCTTGGCCATTGCTGGGGAAGTCCAGAATTATTCGGAAAAGACGGAAGCCGATCCTCACAGGTTGACTGAAGTCCAAGAAAGGATAGAAGTCATATCCGACTTGAAGCGGAAATATGGCAGTAATGAGTCAGAAATTCTGCAATTTGCAGCCGAAGCAGCTACACAGATCGATAACATAGGGAACGTTGAGAAAAACACGTCTGTGCTCGAAGCCCAGTTAGGCGAACTAAGGGCTACCTGTGTCTCTACTGCCCAGGCGCTGTCTGACGCAAGGGCAGTAGCAGCTTCATCGTTGGAACAAGTGGTTTCCCAACATCTCCATGATCTGGGCATGCCAAACGTACAATTTCACATCTCTCTCACTACTCGTGACAATGAGCACGGCCTCCCTATTGATGAAAACTCATCTCACGTTGAGATAAACCTTAATGGAATAGACTTTGTGAGTTTTGAAATAAGTCCTAACCTTGGAGAACCGCTGAAACCTCTAGCGCAAATAGCGTCTGGCGGAGAGACTTCTCGCATAATGCTAGCCCTAAAAGCCGCACTTAATGACAAAGATAAAACCCCGACCTTAATTTTTGATGAAATAGACAGTGGTATAGGAGCCCGAAGCGCACTTGCTGTAGGGCAAAAACTGGGAACTTTGGCCGATTCACACCAAGTACTATGCGTCACCCATCTTGCCCCGATCGCCGCATTTGCAGATAAGCATTTTTTTGTACATAAATATGAAACAAAAGATCGTACAATAACCGAACTTAGGCTGTTAGATCGGGACCAGTCGCTGCATGAGCTAGCAGAAATGGGAGGCAAGGGAGACGAATTAAGCGCCGCAAAAAAACTCAAGCGGCATGCCGCAACACTACGCAAAGCCACTTCTACGCTCACATAATCCCGCCAGATTTACTGTTTATGCCTTAAACTGTTGGTCTGTTTGTGTATCTTTCCGGAATCCTGTGCTTGATTGCACGCCTTCCGGACCATAATCGACCGGACTGTGTTAAGCCGATGGACGTACTCGGAACACTGGCCGCTGTATTCGAGCGCGCCAATTTTGAAATCTACCTTGTTGGTGGCTCAGTTCGAGACAGACTGCTTGGTCGCAACTCAAAAGACCTAGACCTAACCACCGACGCGCGACCCAAAGATATAAAGAGACTTCTATCACAAGCCAATCCTGATCATGTTTTCGACATAGGGGCACGCTTCGGAACGATCGGCGCTGGCTTTGACCAATTGGACG
>Ga0310344_10000105_pt1 | contig 69772 bp, 60 predicted proteins | sample HC15DNA20200_MG_FD_203801 | JGI IMG/M metagenome (GOLD analysis project Ga0310344, IMG submission 203801) | Marine microbial communities from station ALOHA, North Pacific Subtropical Gyre - HC15-DNA-20-200_MG | ecosystem: Environmental > Aquatic > Marine > Oceanic | place: Pacific Ocean: North... | reverse complement strand
TGGGCCCTCATAGGTCTCGTGCCGCCAGTCATGTTCGTCACTGGTGGTCTGATGTGGTGGAATCGGGTTTGGAGGCGGGCCCGATGAGCTGGGACGCGAGGTAGAATCCCTTGAACTTCGGGCTGGCGACGGCTGGCCCCTCGGATCGACGAGGAGAGTGAGCATGCACAGACCTGACAGTCGTCGAGCGGTCGTCTTCGTGTGGCGGTCTTCCTGGATCGTCGGCGGGCTGCTTGTCGCGCTCGGGAGTGGGATGGCCGCGCCAGCGGAGGCGCAGGACGCCTCGGTAGAGGTGCCCGATCTTGTCGGGGTCTGGGACGGTGGACCGGCTGTGCGACGGGTCAACGGACCTAACATGCCATGGGTGCCGGGTGAGAATTTTCCGATTCTCAACGAGCGAGCCGAGGCGTACCAGGCCGCGTTCGACGAGGCGATCGCTCCGAAATACGATTGCGTGCCGTCAGCCTCGCCCGCCATTCAGTACGACCCCTACATGATGGAAGTGACCCAGTGGCCGGATAGGGTGCTCTTCCGCTACGAGAAGGACGACCAGATTCGGACGGTCTGGCTCGATGGTCGTGAGCCGTCGCCGATTGAGTTCACGGTCCAAGGCTTTTCGGTGGGGCGCTACGAAGAGGGAGCGCTCATTGTCGAGACCACGAACTTTGTGTTCGACATCACCGGGTTCGACGACTACAACGGGATTCCTTCCTCCCAGCAGAAGAAACTAACTGAGCGGTACTGGCGAGACGGTGAGCATCTAAACCTGACGCTGACGGTCGAGGACCCGATGTTTCTGCGGGAGCCGGCGTCATATACCACGCGGTGGCAGCCGGCGCCTGACGGCTACAAGCTCCAGGCCTACAACTGCGACCCATTCGAGGCGGGACATCCGCGGAAGTTCCTGATACCGAAGTACCAGTAAAGGGAGAGGTGCGGCCTTGATCTGCAAGCAAGGAGGAACGGTGTGAGAACTCTACTCTGGACGACGGCAGGTTTGCTTGGGGCGGTGCTGGTGACCAACGTGCCGGCAGGTGCCCATCACGCAAGTGCGCCCTTTTACGATCCTGAAAAGCAGGTTGAGGCGGTGGGCACCGTCACCGAGTTCGTGTTCCGAAACCCTCACTCGTTCGTGTATCTCGATGCGCCGAATGCCGACGGCGACGTGGTGGGCTGGGAAGTCGAGATGGGCACGGCGGTGATGATGACGCGTCGCGGATGGACGTCAGACACCATCAAAGCCGGTGACGAGATCCGCGTGGTGGGGCAGCCGTCACGGGCGCCAGGGACCTACGGGATCTGCTGCGCCGAGTTGACCCGGCCCGACGGTTCGTCGATCCGGCCGTAGGCCAGACGGAACGGTCGGTCGGACCTACGGCTCGTCCTCGTCGGTCGACGCCATGGGCGGGTACCAGAAGCGGGAGTGACACGACTCACACGCGACCTGTAGCCGGCTGCCGCCTTTGAGGAGGGCGTCGACATCTCTTGCCCGGGTGGCGGCGAGCAGCAGCACCCCGACGTCATGAATCTCTCGTGCGGACCGTCCCCACGAGTCGGCATTGGCCGCCACGAGTACTGCAATGGCGTCCGGATCCAAGTCGATGCCCGGCATCTCCGAGACCGAGTCATGGCCGGCAATCGCTCGGCCCTCGATCCGTAGCAGATTCCCCGCCTCTACAAGATGTAAGGCGCTTCGTTCGAGCGCGGCCCAGTCCTCATCGGTTTCCGGCCGCTGTTCATCCAGACCGTCTAAGGTTGACCTGATCACCACGGCGTCCCAGATTGCGTCGGCTGCCGGGTCGATGAGGCTCCGCATCAGATCCTCGACCGTCGCGGTGGGTTGAAAGCGTGTCTCGCCGTCAGGCGATGCGGCCGGGCTGGCGGTAGTGTCAGGCTGCCGGCAACCTGGGACGGCCAGCGGCACCAGTAGCAGGATCGCGACGACGGCGGACCGCGTGCTGGGCGCGCGAGGGCGGCTCAGCGGCATCGGTAGGTGTTCTCCAGGGCCCGCAAAACCAGGTCGGTGTCGCGCTCCGGCTGAGCGATCTGGTTGTTTTCCAGATAGTGCACGACCACCCAGACCGCTTCCGCCTCAGTGGTGACCTCAGGGATACAGAGGCGATCTTCCATCCGGGTACGGGCGACATCGGTAACGCCGCGTACGAGGCCGGCGCAGTATCCCATCCCGAATGGGCTCTGGTCGAACGCTTCCTCACGTCCGGCCCCTGTTCGTCCGAGAAACTCGAAGTAGAGTCGGCAATTGCGCACCAGTTGGGTGCCTGCGCCCTCGGTTTGTCGGGCGAGACCGGTGTCGCTCGGCTGTGCGGTCGCGAGCAACAGGATCACGAGGAGCAGTCCGGCGCGTGTCATACGGAAAGTGCTCAGTAGCGACAGTATAGTCGGCTGTCGCGCCGGCCACGGCGGCGGAGTTGGAAGCACTCTAGTAGGATCGATCGGATGAAGAGGGCGAGATCGGCATGAGTCTGGACGCTTGGCTGACGTTCGTGGTGCTGGCTGTAATGGTTTGGGCCTTGGCGCGCGAGCTGGCGGCGCCATCGGCTACGGTGCTGACCGGCGTGATCGTACTGCTGGTGGTAGGTGTCATCACGCCGGCCGAGGCGTTCGCCGGATTGTCGAATCCGGCACCGATCACGGTGGCCGCGCTGTACGTGCTGGCACGCGCCGTCGAGAAGACTGGAGCGCTGCAACCGCTGGTGGCCGGCACCCTGGGGGCTGGCGACGGGCGAAGCACCGGGTTGGCGCGGCTGCTAATACCGGCCGCCGCCATGTCAAGCTTGCTCAATAACACGCCGATCGTGGCGATGTTGGCTCCTCAGGTGGAGAACTGGGCTCAGCGTACCGGCAGTTCGCCTTCGAGATTTCTGATGCCGCTGTCGTTCGCCGCCATCCTGGGTGGAATGGTCACGCTGATCGGCACCTCGACGAACCTCGTCGTGTCGGGTTTGCTGATCGATGCTGGTGAACCGCCTCTGACCATGTTCGAACTGACCCCGGTGGGGCTTCCGGTCGCCGTGGTTGGAGTGGGGCTACTGATACTGCTGTCGCCACGGTTGCTTCCCGAGCGGCATCCGGCGCAGGCCGACCTGAGCGACGGTTTCCGTGAGTTCGTGGTCCGGATGATCGTGGAGGCCGATGGGGCGCTCGATGGTCGTTCGGTCGAGGCGGGGCGGCTGAGAAATTTGGCGGGCGTGTTTCTTGTTGAGATTGACCGACAGGGCGAGGTCATCGCGCCGGTTGGCCCGCAAACGGTACTCCGCGGCGGGGATGAGCTGACGTTCGTGGGGCGCGCCGATGTGGTCGTGGACCTGCATGCCATCCGCGGTCTGGTTTCGGCCGAACACAAGCACGTCCAAGAGTTCGACACGGTCCGGCACACCTTCTTCGAGGCGGTGCTCGGACCCTCTTCTCCGCTGGTCGGCCGCTCGCTAAAAGAAGCAGGGTTTCGGGCGCAGTATCAGGCCGCGGTGGTAGCCATACACCGGGCTGGCCGCCGGATCGACGCCAAGCTGGGCGGTATCGGCTTGAAGGCGGAGGATACGCTGCTTATCCTGTCCGATCCTGGCTTCCGGGACAGGTGGCGCGATAGGAGCGCGTTTCTGCTGGTGTCGCGCTTGGGCGGAGTGCCGCCGGCGGTGGGACGGAAGGCCTGGATTGTGGCGCTGGTGGGGGGCGGGGTCGTCGTGTCGGCAGCCGTCGGGTTGCTGCCGGTCTTGAGCGCCGCGCTGGTGGGTGCCTTGGTGCTGGTGATGAGCGGCGTGCTGACCCCGTCGGAAGCGAAGGGGGCCATCGACCTCGACGTTATTCTGGTGATCGCAGGCGCGTTCGGGCTGGCAGCTGCTCTTGAGAATTCGGGGCTTGCGGCAGACGTGGCGCAGCTGATCGGCGGTGTATTCGGACCGCTCGGTGCGTCTGGCGGGCTTGCTGGCATCGTCCTGACCACGGTGCTGCTGAAGAGCCTGATCACGAACAACGCTGCGGCGGTGCTGATGTTCCCGATCGCGATGTCGGCGGCCACTGAGCTCGGACTGAATGCCCGCGCGTTCGCGGTGGCGGTCGCCTTGGCAGCCTCGGCGTCGTTTCTGACTCCTCTGTCGTACCAGACTAACCTGATGGTGTACGGGCCGGGTGGCTACCGCTTTGGCGATTTTGCCCGGCTGGGTGCACCGCTGGTTATCCTGGTGGCGCTGGCGACCATCGTCTTGGTGCCCTGGTTCTGGCCCCTCTACTGAACGGTCTGACCCGTCTCGGTTTCTGTGTAATCCAGACTACGTCGGGTGTGCAGCTGCCCCCGTGACTGCGATGCCGAGTCGGTGCCGACCGAGTCTGCTCCTGTAGCTCCTCCAACCCTCGCATGGGAGAACATTTCGGAACCGGCGGCTGAGGACTGGCTCGCGGTCAGTCCATGTCCGCCGGAGGAGCACATCGAAGACGGTCTGTGCGGCAAGTACGGAGAGCGTTCGAGAATCGTGACGCTGGCAACGGCCGGCAGATCTCGTGGCGGGTCGTGGGCTGCCCGCGTTGTCGTGAGATCCGCTATGGAATCCGGTCTTCTTTCTCGCCGCCGGTCCAGGCCAGGTCGCGGCTGAGCTGACGGAGGTGCTCGGGCTGCCCTGTATCGTCGTTAGCGGGCGTTTCTTCCGCCTTGAGCGTATGGTCGGACGCGTGAGCTAGCCAGTGCCCTGACGACACCGGGGCGTCGTCACTGGCCCGCTCCTTCCCGCTCTTGCACGCGGGCCCCGCGCAGCAGGTTCTCCATCCCGTAGTTGCGTTCGTGACAGGCGTACTCGTAGAGCAGTCCGTTGGTGCGCGGCATGTCGAGCGCCGCCGTCCACGGCGAGATCCAGGTGGTCGCGTCCTCAAACGTCACTTCGTAGCGCAAGGTGTTAGCGTCTGGGCGTGAGAAGCGCTCGATCAGGTGCAGGTTCTCGCCAGAGCCCCGCCAGGGCGCCTGCCCAGAGAAGTGCGTGGTCTCAACGACCAGCGTGTCTCCTTCCCAGTGACCACGCGAGCGACCTAACCACTGGGACGGCGTGGAGTCGGTCGGTCCGCTGCCGTCGAGCGGGATGATCCGCATCTCGTGGACCATCTCAAGCAGAATCGCCACGTAGTCTTCGGTCTGGAAGACGTGAAAGTTGTTGTTGTAGACGCCACCCAGGCGCACCGTGCCACGCGACAGGCAGCGTTCCCAGAGACCTCTGTCTTCCGGGTTCTCTGAATTGGCCCTCGGGGGGGCGGCCGCGCGCCGGGCGGCGGCACGCTCGACCGCTTCCGGGGTCCGCTCCGGAATCCGGCCGTCGGCCGGGTCGATAATGAGCGCGGTGCGCCCATCGGATAGTCCGCGGTCCCACCAGAACTGGTTGTAGGCGAGGCCGACGTCCCGCTGGGCACTGAGCTCGCTGCGCCGTTCGGAGGTGGCGAAGGTCTGGGCCTCAAGGTTGGCCTGTGCGACCTCCTCTGGAGTGAGGAAGTCGCGGCCCTCGTAGCGCTCGGGCCGTTCGAGCGGGGTCGCCGTGCCGTGGTCCCAGACGCCGGTGAGATCCGGGACCCCCCACGGCATCCGCGGCGCCGGAGAACCGTCGGGGGGCCGTCCGGCCGATGCGGGCTGGGCCGTGGCCGAGGTCGTCGTCAGGGCCAGTAGGGTCGCCGCCGAGAGCAGCAGGCGGTAGGTCATCATGTTCCTCACTTTCAGACTTTTCCAGAGTATACGCCGTCAGGTCAGGTTCCCTTCACGGCAACGGCGGACCTGGGCGGGCGCGGTAGAATCGAGTCACTATCTGAGGTGGGACTTGGGACCGAGGCGGAGGTGCGGTATGCGGAAGTGGCTGACAGCTGCATTGTGTGTGGTGATGGCCTGCGCGACGGCGGTGCTGATCGCTTGGCAACCGGCCGCGGGTGATCTTCGTGGCACAGTGCAAAGCCGTACTGGCCCCGAGGTGGGAGTGTGGGTGATTGCCGAAACCGACGACCTAGACACCAGGTTCCGGAAGATTGTCGTGACCGATGACGACGGACGTTTCGTGCTGCCCGATCTCCCCGCCGCCTCCTACCTGGTCTGGGTGCGCGGCTACGGCCTGGTGGATTCCGAGCCCGTTGTGGCCGAGCCCGGCCAGACGGTCGAACTTAGCGCGGTGGTTGCCTCGACGCCTCAGGAGGCAGCACAGGTCTATCCGGCCAACTATTGGTATTCGCTACTTGAGCCGCCGTCGGCAGAAGAATTTCCCGGTACTGGTCCCCAAGGGAACGGGATCTCGCCGGGATTGCGGAGCCAGGCCGCCTGGGTGGATGTGACCAAGCAGGGGTGCCAACTCTGCCATCAGATGGGGAATCGCTTTACCTTCGAGACCAGCCATCTGTCTCAGTTCGACTCCACCCGATCAGCCTGGGCGCATCGGCTCACGTTCGGTCAGCGCGGCCGGCAGATGGCCGGGGTGTTGAACCGATTCGGCTTCGACCGTGGCCTCGACATGTTTTCGGACTGGAGTGACCGGATCGCGGCGGGCGAGATACCGGTGGCACCACCCCGCCCCAGCGGCGTGGAGCGGAACCTGGTGCTGACGATGTGGGATTGGGCAGGCGAGACCTCCTACGTACATGACGAGGTGACGACCGACAAGCGCGATCCCACGGTCAACGGGCACGGCCTGGTCTACGGGGTGTCGATCACGAACGACAAGCTGATCATTACCAACGTGGCTAGACATCAGTCGACTGAGCTCGACGTGCCGCTCCGCGAGTCCCGCGAGATGGTGCCGTCGATGTTTCCAATCGAACCGGGCTTCGAGCCCTCACCAGCGTGGGGCGAGGAGATCGTCTTCGATGCTCCAGCCAACCCGCACAACCCAATGATGGACGCCCGGGGGCGCGTTTGGTTGACATCGACGGTGCGCCGGCGCGAGAACCCCGACTGGTGCCGAGACGGTTCAACGCATCCTTCCGCGGTCTACTTCCCGATTCCGTCCAGCGGGCGCCAGATCTCTGCCTACGACCCGGAGCGGCAGACCTGGTTGCTGATCGACAGTTGCTACGCCACACACCATCTGCAGTTTGGGGAGGACGAGAACGACACGCTCTGGTTCAGCGGCGATGCCAATGTCGTGGGGTGGCTCGACACGAAGATGTTCGACGACACCGGCGACGAGCGGGCGGCGCAGGGTTGGTGCCCGACGGTAATCGATACCAATGGTGACGGCGTCATTACCCGGCCGTGGAACGAGCCCGGGGACCCGGTCGACGAGGCTCTAGACACCCGCATCCGGGGATTCGCCTACGGCATCATCGCCAGCCCGACCGACGGGAGCGTTTGGATTGCACGCACGGGTCCCTTCCCGGGCAACCTTGTCCGTGTCGACCGAGGTGATAACCCGCCAGAGACCTGTATCGCGGAGGTCTACGAGCCGCCGTCTATAGAGAATCCAGCGGTTGACCCGACTCAGACCGGCCACGCACCGCGAGGTGTCGATGTGGATCGGCACGGCGTCATCTGGACTGCTCTCTCAGGCAGTGGACACATGGCTAGCTTCGACCGACGGAAATGTCGGGTGCTGAATGGTCCAGAGGCCACTGGCCAGCACTGCTCTGAGGGATGGACTCTATATCCGACGCCCGGACCGCAGATGAAGGGGGTCGAGGACCCAGGCAGCGCCGACTACCACTACTACAACTGGGTGGACCAGTTCGACACACTCGGGCTCGGCGAAAATGTGCCGATGGCGCCGGGGTCCGGCTCAGATTCGATCCTGGCGCTTCTGCCGGAGACCGGCGAATGGGTCGTGCTCCGGGTGCCATACCCGCTCGGGTTCTTCGCCCGCGGGTTGGATGGTCGCATCGATGACCCGGAGGCAGGCTGGAAGGGCCGCGGCTTATGGGCCAATTACGGCTCGAACTTGAACTGGCACATCGAAGGCGGCAAGGGGACTCGCAGCGCCGTTATCCATTTCCAGTTGCGGCCCCATCCCTTGGCGGACTAAGCGGCATAGCCGAGGTCAGGCGTTCTGCAAGAATTCGATCAGAAGGCTGGCGGTTTCCTGCGGCTGCTCCTGCTGGACCCAGTGTCCGGCACCGTCGATCATATGCACGGCCCGCATGTTTGTGCAGGCTTGCTCTTGCATCCGCTCGAGGGCGCCCGGACTCTGGTAGCTGCCCCAGTCCGAGGCTCCGGAGATGAAGAGCGACGGCTGATCGATGGTCCGCCCGGCGAAGAGTTGCATCTCTGCTGCACCGAGTGCGCCTGATCGGTAGTGGTTTAAGCCGCCCTGGAAGCCGGTCCGGCCGTACTCCTGGGTATAGACGGCCAACTCGTCGTCTGGCAGCCAGGTGTTCGTGTTGATCTCCGCCTCGGTGGGCATGTGCTTGGCGACCGTCTCGGCCATGCCGTCTCCGAGGTCCATGATGTAGTAGGTGGGCATTTTGGCCATCTCGGACGCTGTCCGTCCGGCCAGCCGATACGGCTGGTTCTCTTTCCAGTCGGCGCTCTTGTGGTGGTAGTAGGCACGCAGGAAAGCGTGCAGGCCCTGTTCGGCGTGCCACATGTTCTCGTTCGCAGATCTGGTGGTGTAGTAGCGCTGGTAGTGCTTGCGCGGGCGCGGGAGTCGCGCCAACTCCGCATACAGGTCTGGCCCTGGTTCATCCGCGGGTGCCGGGTTGTTGGCCGTGTCGAACGGAAGCGTCGCTGTTCCCCCGAACGGGGCGCTCATCAGCGCGACGGCGGTGAAGACGTCCGGGCGCGTCACCGCGCACCATGCGGCCATAGGTGAACCGAAGTCGTGACCAACCACTTGTACGGACCGATAGCCGAAGGCGTTGACCAGCCCCAGAACGTCACGCACGAGATTCAGACGTCTCCAGGGGGACAGCTCAGTGTCATAGTCGTTGTTCCAGCCGGTGGTCCGGCCGTAGCCGCGCATGTCGGGAGCAACGACGTGATAGCCGGCCTCGGACAGCGGGACCATGATGTGGCGCCAGCTGTAGGCCAGCTCAGGAAATCCATGGAGGAGAAACACGCCGGGGCCACCGCACCGTTCGTATCCGGCCTCAAGGATGTGTACCCGCAGACCGTTGATGCCGTCGACGAAGCGCGAGCGGATGCCGGTGGGTAACACGTCCTGATCCAGAGGCCCGATGTCGGCATCTGACGGTTGGCTCCCAGCAAGGCTCGGTCGGACCCCGGTCATGGCAGCCGTCAGCGCCAGTGGCGCGGCGGTTAGGGTCTGGAGCATTTGACGACGAGGTAGTGTGGGCGACATTTGAGCGTTCTCCTCGGGCGGTCGTAGGGGAGACCTGAGTATAGGCTGTCCGTGCGTTACCATTGTCGGCAATGAGGTGGTTGATCACGCTGCTGGCTCTGACCGTGTCCGTGGCACCGGTCCAGGCGCACCCGGCTCCGTTCAGTTTCGTGGATGTTCGGATCGAGGGTAGCGTTGTGACGTTCGAGGTGGTGGTCCATGCCTTCGATGTCGCCTACGAGCTTGGAATCCAGCCGCCGAATCGGGTGGTTGAGCCGGGAGGACTGGGAAGTCGTGGGCCGCGGCTGGGGACGTTGGTCCGGGAGCGACTCACCATCCTTGTCGACGGCCAGCGGGTCGATGTGGAGGCATGGAGCGAGCCGGAGCCGGTGCCAGATCGACAGTCGGTGCGGCTGACGGCGCGCCAGGAGCTCTCCGATCTGCCTGGCGTCATCGACGTGGCCGCCGATATGTTCCCGTATGACCTTCAGCATCAGACCTTTGTCAACTTCTACGACGCGGGTGAGTTGCGGTCGCAGGCGATTCTCGGCGGAAGTGACCGGTCGTTCGAGTATTTCGTCGGCAGCCGCCAGGGCACAATGGCGGTCATCCAGAAGTTCGTGCCCGAAGGGGTGCACCACATTCTCATCGGGCCGGACCATCTCCTGTTTCTGATCGGGCTCCTGCTGCTTGGCGGCGCGATCCGGCGCCTGCTGTTGGTGATCACCGCTTTCACCATCGCGCACAGTATCACCCTGGCGCTCGCCGTACTCGGCGTGGTCAGCCCGCCCGGCAGCGTTGTCGAGCCGATCATCGCGCTCAGCATTGTTTACGTCGGCGCCGACAATCTGCTGGTGCGGGATGGTCGGGATATGCGCGTCTGGATCGCGCTCGTGTTTGGGCTGATCCATGGATTCGGGTTCGCTTCCGTGCTTCGCGAGATGGGGTTGCCGAGCGGCGCGCTCGGATGGTCGCTCTTCTCGTTCAACCTGGGCGTAGAGATAGGGCAGGTGGCCGTCGCCGTGGTTGTGGCGTCGGCCCTGATTGCGATACGGCATCGTAGCGAGGTTGCCGGTCGGTGGATTGCGGTGGCCGGGTCGGTGGCTGTAATGGCGGCCGGCGCGTTCTGGTTCGTTCAGCGAGTGTTCTTTTCAGGTGGGCTCGCTTGACGAGTGCCGTGAGCGGTCGGCCCGAGAGGCCGAAAAAGTGGTGACCGAGCGGGGACGAACCGCGATAATACGCCCGTTGGACACCGGGGCCTGATCTGGACCCGGTGCGAGGAAGGGACCTGATGATGTCGAAGCAGACCACTCGTCGTGACGTACTCAAGAGCGGAGCCGTACTGGCCGGCCTGGGGGCCGTGGGAGTCCCCGAGTGGGCATTTCCGGTGCTTGCGCAGGGCGAAGAGCTCATGGAGTTCACCGACCTGCCTGATGAGATCGTGCTGGAGAGGACGCCTGACCGCCGCATCATTGATGTACGCCATATCGACGGGGCGATCACACCCGCCGACCAATGGTTCACCACGCAGCACTACGGCCATCCGGACATCGATCGCGCGACCTATCGACTCCGGGTGTCTGGTCTTGTTGACACGTCGCTCGAATTGTCGCTGGCGGAGCTGCGGGACATGCCGAGCCGCGAGCTCGTATTCGGCTTCGAGTGCTCGGGTAACCGAGGGCCTCTAAATGGTCTCTCGAGCAACGGGCGCTGGGCCGGGGTACCGCTGCGCGCGGTGCTGGAGCGGGCCGGGCTGCAGGATCGGGCGCGGGAGATCGTCTTCTTCGGCGCGGACCACGGTGAAGAGGAGGTTGAGTTTCGCGGCCGGACCTACACGGTCGACCAGCAGTACGGTCGGAGCTTGCCGCGGGACATCGCCTTGTCTGATGAGCCGCTCCTGGCCTACGACCTCAATGACGACCCGCTGACCGCCCACCAGGGACGGCCGCTCCGCCTGCTGGTGCCGGGGTGGTACGGTGCCCCGAATGTAAAGTTCCTCTCGGAGATCCACGTGCAGGAGGACCAGTACCTCGGTAAGTATCAGGCACGCTGGTATCGGACCCTCAAGGGCGAGATGGTCAACGGCGAGATGAAGTGGAAGGAGACCGCCATCACGAAGATGCGACTGAAGTCCTACATCGCGCGTGTGACCAAGCTCGGGAATCAGCACAAGGTGTTCGGCGTGATCATGCATGACGGCACGCCGATTCAGTCGGTCGAGGTAAAGGTCGATGACGGGCCCTGGCAGGCCGCAGCGCTGGACCCGTCCATGAGCGAGAAGTACTCCTGGAAGTTCTTCACCTTCGACTGGATGGGCGCGAGCCCTGGTGAGCACACTGTGACGTCACGTGCGACACAGACCAATGGGTACGTCCAGCCCACCGCCGAGGAACTAGAGGTGAAGCACACCTTCCTCGAGCAGAATGCCCAATTGGGCCGGACGGTGGTCCTTACGTAGTGAGAAGGCCGACAGGTTTAGGCGCTCGAAATACGAACGGCCCGGCGATAAATTGCTGGGCCGTTCGCTTGTACCGGAACCAGTAAAGGCTGGGGAACAAGCGACAAGCCTAGTAAGACCGGGCCCGCGGGCGTGCACGGCGTCCCCAGCCGCGCGGCGGGGGGCGAACCTCCATGGAACTAATCAATCGCGAAGCAGTAGAACAGCCCAGCCCCGCCAGTACCAACCAGATCCTCCTGGTTGCATCCTCGTGAGGGGTGCTCAGAGTTCCATGAGTTCACGCCGTCGCCTCGACCGATCCGGTCGTGGTGGCCGACCATGGCGCTGCCGTCCGTGCTGGATGTCCAGTTGCCGCAGGTGCGGTCTTCGCCCGGTGGGAAGGCAGTGCCGTCTGATTGAGATCCGGTCAGAATGTCGTGCCGGTTCGGGTCGTCGCCCACGCCGTTGACGGGGTCCAACCGTTCGGTCGTCGCCCGTTCCTTATTCACGTTGTTCGAATCGCCGTGGAGTAGTTCCAGATCTGCCGCAATCAGCATACCTTCGGCGTTGTACCAGGGGCCGGTCCCAATGCGGTCACGGGCGTCAACCGCCGGCCCTGTGTCGGTCGCCTGCGTGCTGAGATAGGCGCGCCAGGTGTGGTCGCCCGCGTACTCCGCGTCAGCGAGCGCCTGGCAGTGAGCGTCGGCTCCCGTCAACCCACCGAGGTCGCCGCCGTTCCCTGGCCCCACGCTGGTGATGAAGAAGGTTGTGACCGACTTGGCTCCGCCCATTGCGATCATGTCCGGCACTTCGGTCGACGGGGCCAGGGCGAGATCGGCCGTTGCTACTTGAGCCGGGTCCTCCGCGGGTGGCTCCTCAACCGCTCCACCGCATCCGATGGTGGCGAGCAGAGAGGCCACGAGGAAGAGATGCTGGCGGTTGCGCGTGAAGAAGATGGCGGGCATCAGAGAGCTCCCTTCTGCCGCTGGGCGCACGGTAGATGCGCGCGGCTGCCTAATGCTGCCCGCCGCCCGCCGACTCGTCAAGAGGGACGTCGATGGCGCGGGTATAATCGCTCAATTCAACGGGGGAGCCAACGACGTGGGCCAGCGACGGTTTTTGATCACGGGAGGCAGCCAGGGTATCGGTGCAGCTCTGGTGCGGCGGACGTGTGCCGCGGGACACGGGGTCGTGTTTACCGGTCGACACGCGGACACGGTCGAGGCGATGGCGTCCGCCACGGGTGCTTTCGGGCTAAGGGCCGACATCACAGTGGATGAGGAGAACGCGCTCGCGGTGGAGACCTGCCGTCGGGAACTGGGCGGCGTGGACGTGCTCATCAACAACGTCGCCAACTGGTACGACGCCTCGATCGGCGCGCTGGACACCGACGCCGTCCGGCGGCTCTTCGCGAGCAACGTGATCGGCATGGTCGACCTGACGAACCGCATTGTGCCGCTGATGACTGATCAGGGCGAGGGTGACATCGTGAACATCTCTTCGACGTCTGGGACGAAGGGGCGTCCGGGCGGCACCGCCTATGCGGGCACGAAGTGGGCGGTGCGGGGCATTACCCAGTGTTGGCAGGCGGAACTCCGTCCGCACAATATCCGCGTGGTCAGCGTCTGCCCGTCAGAGGTGCAAACCCGTTGGGGCGATCGTCCTGGCCGAAATAACCCAAACAAGCTCTATGCGGACGATATCGCCCAGACAATCATGGCCGCGCTGGATTTGCCCAGACGAGCGTTCTGGCCGGAACTGGCGGTCTTTGCGACCAACCCCTGGAGAGAGGACTGAGGGACGGCGATGTCACAGATGCCGAAACGCTGGTGTGCGGGTGCGCGACGGTGGACGGGAGTGGCTTTGGTGCTGTCCGCCGCTGCGAGCGGGGTCACCGCTCAGCCGCTAGTCGACGCCAACGGGTTCGTGCGGGAAGAGGCGTATGACCATCTCCGGCGCGCGCTCTCCGATGAAGACGCTGTCTACGCCGATATCGAGGGCAGCCGGTTGAAGACCTGGTTGGAAGAGGTGGTGGCTTTTTCGCGCCGTAGCCGCGACGACGGGAACCGTTACTGGGGACGGATCTCGGGCTCCCAGTACGAGGTAATGGCCGCCGATTGGACCGAGGCGCAATTCCGACGGCTCGGCATGCACGACATCCATCGAGTCGACTTCGATCTTGGACCCCAGTGGTTCCCGATCGATTGGGACCTGACCGCGTCGGCCGGTGACGACACGCTGACATTCGTGTCGGCCAATCCCGCGATGGGGTCGCAAACGCTTGAGCTCGACGGCGTGGAGGCGGTCTGGGTCGGTCTCGGGACCGCGGCTGATTTTGCCGGGCGCGACATTGCTGGCAAGGCGGTGATCATCCAAACCATCCTGGCGCCCGGCCAGATGGGGAACTCCGCCTCCTGGGAGGGTGCGACCATCCGGGCCGAGGAGTTGGGGGCCGCGCTCATCCTCGGCGTCTGGGGCTACGGAGGGAACTTCGCGATCTGGCAGCGCACCAACGCATTCCAGATGGTCCGCAACGACGATGGGACCTCTCGTTACGTCAATCAGACGGTCTCGACTCCTGGGTTCTTCTTGGGATTTGAAGACGGTCGGGCGCTGAGAGACCTCGTGGCTGCCGGCGAACCCGTGACGATCTCGGCGCGGGTCGAGGCGGAGACACGTGAGGGGTTGTCGAGCCCAAGTATCTTTGGGATGCTGCCGGGCACGACCGACGAGACCATCTATGTGATGGCCCACATGGACGGGTACTACGATGCGGCACTCGACAATGCGTCGGGCATGGCGGTGATGATTGGACTGGCCGATCACTTCGCTGGCGTTCCGATGTCCGAGCGGCGCCGGAACATCGTGTTCATAGGGACGGCGGGTCACCACGTGGGGTCGCCCAGCGCCCTCTATCTTCGCGACCAGGGTCTGCTCGACAACACGGCGCTGATGATCAACTGCGAGCACATCGCGCCGACCCAGTTCATCGCCTTCAACAACGAGCTGCGGCTGACCAATACCGTCTCGCCGCGCCGGTGGTGGGTGCACGGAAGTCAGCGGCTGCTCGACATCACACTCGATGCCTACCGGACCTTTGGAGTGACAGTCATCGGGGAGATGGATGGTCGTGCCACCGGAGAGATGATGGCGATCGATAAGGACGCGCCGTCGGTCCAGCTCATCCGGTCGCCCGAGCACAAGCACACGGACGGCGATGTGCCGGAGCTCGTCCCAGCCGCCGGCCTGGAGGCGGCCGCGCGGGCGTTCGCCAAGATTCTCGACCAGGCGAACGAGCTGGATTTGGAGGAACTCCAGGCCGCGCCGGTGCGATCGAGCCGATGACCATGAGGATGCCCCTACGTCTTGCCGGGCTTGCCGCCGGACTGTCGTTCGCTGGCGCTGTCCTTGCCTCGGCCCAGTCGGCAGCGCTCTCGCCGCGAGCGCTGCCGACCGAGCCGGTCGTCTTCGAGACGGCCGCACAGTTGCAGGTGCGCGTCGTCGTGGTGACCGATGGATTGGATCATCCCTGGAGTCTGGCTTTCCTTCCGGATGGCCAGCTGCTCGTCACCGAGCGGGGCGGCGCGCTCCAGCTTGTTCGTCGCGAGGGGTCGGTCGGACCGGTGCCGATCACCGGCGTGCCCAGGGTGCACGCGCGTGGCTTGGCCGGCTTGATGGACGTGGCGCTACATCCGGATTTCGGCAACAACCGGCTGGTCTATCTGACCTACTCGAAGCCAGGCGAAGACGGAGTCCGGGTGGCGGTGGCCCGAGGCCGACTGGAGGGCACGGCGCTCAAGGAAGTGGAGGACATCTTTCTGTCCGACCTCCTGCGCGCTGACGGGACGGCGGCCTCACGACTAGCGTTCGACGACGAGGGGTTCCTCTACGTCACTGTAGGTGGGGCGTTCAGATACGGTGTCACCAATATCGGCGCCCGCGCACAGGATCCGGCGGACACTGTGGGAAAGCTCCTGCGGCTGACCGACGACGGTGGCGTGCCGCCAGACAACCCGTTTGTTGGGGTGGACGGCCACCGGCCGGAAGTCTATTCGCTTGGGCACCGGAACCAGCTCGGGTTGACCATTCATCCGGAGACGGGTGGCGTGTGGGCTCATGAGAACGGTCCGCTCGGGGGCGACGAGGTCAATCTGATCCAGCCAGGCGCCAACTACGGCTGGCCGGTGGTCTCCTACAGCCGGGATTATTCCGGGGGGCGGGTGGCCGAGCGGACCTGGCAGGAGGGGATGCGTGGCGCCGAGATCGTTTGGTTACCCGCGATTGCCCCGTCAGGCATGGTGTTCTACGACGGCGACCGGTTCCCGGCCTGGCGGGGCAACCTGTTCGTCGGGTCGCTTCGCATCGGCGGCGTCCGCAACACCGGTCACCTGCAACGGATCGTCTTCAACGATCAGGGGCAGGAAGCGATACGGGAGTCGCTCTTCGCCGACCTGCGGCAGCGAATCCGTGACGTCAGGCAGGGTCCCGACGGCCTGCTCTACCTGCTCACTGACGCCGACAACGGCGCGCTCCTCCGCGTCGAACCAGTACAGGGCGAGTGACGCCGCCCCGCCAGGACGCGGGTGCTATCGCCCGCCGGCTGACGACGCATGTCGAGGCGCTCCGGTTGTGCGAGGCCTGTCCGAATATGCACCGTCCGGTGGTGAGTGGCGGGCCGGTGGTCAGCAAGGTCCTGCTGGTTGGCCAGGCGCCCGGTGACCGGGAGCCGGTGTTGGGCCGTCCCTTCGCCTGGACGGCCGGTCGGACGCTGTTCAACTGGTTCGACGAGGCGTGTGGGCTGAGCGAGGCACAGTTCCGCGCCAGCATCTACATGGCCGCCGTCTGCCGGTGTTTTCCCGGTAAGAAGCCACGCGGCGGGGATCGGGTACCAACACCTCAGGAGGTAACGACCTGCGCGAGCTGGCTCGAGGCGGAGCTCGAGATTCTCCGACCAGACCTCATCATTCCGGTCGGCAAGCTCGCGATCGGACAGTTCATTCCGTACACCGGGCTCGGTGACGCGGTAGGGCGGTCTTTTCGGGTGACGGTGGGGGACCGTGAGGCGGATCTGGTTCCGCTGCCGCACCCGTCTGGGGCTAGCCCGTGGCCTCGCATGGAGCCAGGGCGGAGCCTGCTGAGGAAAGCGTTGGGGTTGATCGCCGGTCACCCGGCGATCAACTCCCTCCGTACCGAGTGACTACTTCGTGTTCGAGTAATCCGAGGAGCTCATCCAGTACTGCTCGATCGAGATGGGCACCGGGTACTTCGCCAGCAGAGCCTCCCACGCTGGGTCGGCGGCGAAGTCTGCCCACACCTGTCGGCGGTGATCCATGTCGCGGTAGGCGAGCATCCAGACGAGGGTGTTCGGGTTGTCGAGACGCTGCCAGACGGCGACCACCTCGGCCCCGTGCTTCTCGAAGATGGCTACCTCTTCCTCGCGGAAGCGCTGGTGCAGGGTGTTGATGTCTCCGCCACGCTCCGGATCGGCCGTGTACATCCGGAGCTCGTAGCAGCGGGCGTCCGCACCCACGTTCTGCGCGAAGTCACTTGGCAACTGGGCCTTGGGGCCGCAGGCGTCCGGCGGGCCCTGGGCCTGGGCCGTCCCGGCGAAGCTGAGGCAAACCACGATGCTCAGGGCGAAAATCACTCTCTTCATGCCAATCCCTCTCTTGGGTCTGTTACCGGCAAGCCGGCGCTCGTGCGGACATAGAGCGGCCGCAACAGGACGTGATGTCAACGATCCATTATAGGGGAGTCGTCGGGGACTGCGCCGTCGATTCAGACCGGTCGGGACCGGACCAGTAGCGCGCGCGGGCGCGGAGGCGATCCTCGAGGTCGGTCCCGAACGTCACGTGTGGCAAGGTGTCGGCGGCGTACGCAAGCCAGTTGTCGACATAGCGGTCCAGCCAGTGGCGGCCCTCCGCACCTCTCGCCTCGTCGTCGAGCACGACGAGCAGCCGCTCGGCCCAGGTGTCGAAGCGGGTGCAGGCCAATCCCACTATCTGGGCCCGGTAGCGCGCCGGGTCGAGGGTTTCGTCCGCGGTCTCGGCTAGTCGCGCGTCGTGGGCGCGAAGACGGGCGCGTGCGATCGCGGTGGCCTCGGCCCACCGAGCGGCGTTCGGGTCGCCTGGGGGAAACGGGTTGCCACCTTCAACCGGATCCCGGTGCGACCAACGGGGGCGTGCCGAGTCGAGCAGCGTCTGGGGCAAGCCCATGGCGGCGAGTATAGTCCTCGTGTAAAATGCGGGCCGTCGCGCCCCATGAGACACTTCGCCGGCCTGGCCGCGTTCGCTGCCGTGGCGCTCGTTGTTGCGCCGACTGACGTCTCCGTGTCGCTTCAGGCACTCTTGGCCCAAGAGCCACCCGCGCCCGTTGAGGCGCCTCCCCGCATCTCCCTGTCCGCGCAGGATCATGCCGAGGCCCGCTACCACGCGGACTTGGCCGCCGTGCGGGACTTCCGTCCGGCCTATCCCTTCTGGCAGCACATCTTTCAGATTCCGGACGGCAGCATCATCTTTGGGAGCGCCGAGGATGGCCGGTTACTGGCCACCTTCCCGACCCGAGGGAACTGGGCTCGCGATGGCGTGTGGACGGATCCGGCGCTGAGGGGGGCGCTCGACGGCGTCCGGCTGACCCGACGACTTCGGGACCGGCGTGATCAGGTCGAAGAAGCGCTGGAGCCATTGGTGGGCGACGTCGTGCACAACCCGACGCGCGGCCGATTCCTCGAGCCGCACGCGGCGCGCTACGGGAGCTTCCTTGACGAGTGGGGGGCCATCTACGAGCGGTTCGCCGTGCCGCCCCAGATCGGGTTGGCGCAGGCCATCGTCGAGTCGGGGCTCAACGGTCGCGCGCGGTCAGGGGCCAACGCGAGGGGGTTCTGTCAGTGGCTGCGGCGGAACTGGAGCCATCTTAACCGGTTGGCACCGAACGTCATCGAGGAATACAACCAGACGACGCAGGCTCCCTACTGTGCGGCCCATCTGACGATTCTCGCGACCATGTATGGCAGCTTCATTCCGGCGCTGTCTGAGCATCACGCCGGTGGCGTCAACGTGGGGCGGACGGTGATCAACGGCGAACGGCTCGGGGGGGGAGACACCCGCGAGCAGTACTTGATGGGGGCCGAATTCGCTCGCGACCTACGGAGCATCTCGATCCGGCGGTACCGGGACCTCTTCAGGACCTACGGCCCGCGTTCGTTCCTGTATGCCGAGATGGTGTTCGGCAACACCATCAACGTGGAGCGGTTGCTCGCGTCCACCTCGCAGGACCAGATCTTTGCCATGCGGGTGCCTCGGGATATCTCGCTGACTGAGGTGACCGCGAAGACCGGGCTTTCGCGGGATGAGGTCAAGCGGTTCAATCCGGCGTTGATCCGCAGGGTACCGGCCCGCGCGAATCTCTACCTGCCCTCCTACGTGGAGGAATTCGGGCCAGACGTGTCGTTCTGGCAGCGACCGCCGAGTGACGCGTACACCGCCGTGCTGTCGGAGTTCGTTCAGCTCGATGCGAGCGTGGAGCGCTGGCATGAGGCGTCGTTCGAACAGACGCTCCGCGGGTTCCAGCGCAGATTTCGCGACACGGGCACCGAAGAAGGCGCGGTGATGGACACTATGTTGGCCTATATTATCGGCAACCTCAGAACGAGTCGTCGGGCCGCCATTCTCGATGAGTTTCGAACGAGCGGGCGTATTCAACAGCTCTTCGAGCGAGGCCTCTCTGAGCTGGCTCGCTGAACGCTATGATGACGACTTGGTCGGCAGTAGGGCCCGGAGAGACCCTCGAGACAGGAAGCAACTGATGAGCAAGCTACTCACGACAATGCTTGGCGTGTGTGCGGTAGCCGTGGTCATGGCGCCACCGGCGACGGCGCAGAGTGAGGGCATTCCGCGGACGCCATCGGGCCGTCCCGATCTGTCAGGGACCTACGACACCGCGACGGTGACCCCGTTGCAGCGTCCACGCGAGTTTGGCGAGCGGATGTCACTGACTGCTGAGGAGCTGGCGGTTATTCAGTCTGACCCCGATGGTCTGGCCCAGGTATTCAACCTGGCTCCCGCCGGTTCGGATGAGCGGGAGGCGGTCCGTAATAACGAGACAGTCACGGGATTCGAGACCGGAGACGGCAATCGCGAGGCGCCGCCGGCTGGTGGTGACGGGTCCGGTGGTGCAGCGGGGAACGTCGGCGGCTACAACACCTTCTGGATCGACCGGGGCAACGACGGGTTCATGGTCGATGGGGAGTATCGCACTTCCATCATCATCGACCCGGCGAACGGGCGTCAGCCGCCGCGGACAGAGGAGTGGCGTGCGGCCGCCGCCGCTCGCGCCGGCTCCTTCAGGGAGAACACCGGGACCGCCTGGTGGATTGAGGACGACCTCGACGCGCCGGGCCCGTACGACAACCCGGAAGATCGCCCCCACGCGGAGCGGTGCCTGATGGGGTTCGGCTCGACGGCGGGGCCGCCGATGCTCTCGGTGCTCTACAACAACATGAAGCGGATTGTGCAAACCGAGGACACCGTCATGATCTTGGTGGAAATGGTGCACGATGCGCGCATCATCCGCATGAATGCCGAGCACGAGCCGCCCGAGATTCGACGGTGGCTGGGCGACTCGATCGGATGGTGGGAAGGGGACACGTTGGTGATCGATACCATCAACTTTACCGACAACCCTTCGCTCGGGGGAGCGAGCCGAGATTTGCACGTCGTGGAGCGGTTTACCCGTGTCAATGCTGATACGCTGCTCTACAACTTCACCGTCGAAGATCCAAACGTCTGGACCGCTCCCTGGACCGGCGAATATGTCTGGCCGGCGTCTAACCACAAGGCCTACGAGTACGCGTGCCACGAGGCGAACTATTCATTCGGTGGCATTTTGCGTGGCGCACGGATTCTCGAAGAGGACGTGCGGAAGGCGGCCGGGCAGTAGTAGTCGGTCAGGGCCCGGACAGCGCCACCCGGAATCCCATGAACGGACGACGGGCGCCCGGGTCGCCGCCGCCGCGGGTGCCGGTGCGTATGTTGCGTTCCGGATCGACAAAAGAGCCGCCCCGCATCACCCAGAGCGCGTCGTCGCGCAGCGAGTTGCTGTCGTCGTCGGCAGTGAAGGGGTAGGGCTGATAGGGGCTCCGGGTCCATTCCCAGACGTTACCGCTCATGTCGGCCAGCCCGTACGGGCAGTCGTCGCAGCGGTAGCTGCCCACTGGCACTGTCGTTTGTCCCTGGAAGTTGGCGCGCGTGCGGTCGGCGTTGGCGCCCCATGGATACACGCGGCCGTCGTTCCCGCGCGCCGCCTTCTCCCACTGCGCCTCGGTCGGCAGCGACACGCGCCACCCGGCCTCCAGGCGTTGGCGCAGCATCTCCGGCGTGTTCAGGTCTGCGGCGAGCTTGACGGTGAGCCAGTCCGAGTAAGCCAGGGCGTCAGGCCAGGAGACATGGCTGACCGGGTGGTCCCCGGGTCCGGCGAGGGTATCGACCGCTGCTTCGTAGCCGGTGTCGGCCACGAACGCGGCGTACTGGGCGATCGTGACTTCGTAGCGAGACAGGTAGTAGGCGGGGAGAGTGACGGTACCCCGCGGGAGCGTGGCGGACCAGCGTTCGTTCTCGAACGCTCCAGGATCGGTGGTCGGGATGCCGCCCATCAGGAACGGGCCGGCAGGGATCTCGACGAAGCCGAGCCCCGGCTCGTCCGGCAGCATCCAGGCGTCGGATCGGAAACCTGTGAGTGCCGAAGGAGGCGCGGAGCCGCCCGGGCGGCCACTTCCGACCGGCACAGGGGGCTGCGTGAACATCCAGGCGCCGACTCCGGTCACGAGCAGCGCCAGGAGAATCAGTCCGAGGCTCGATCCGCTGGAGGCCGGAGCGGGGGGGACGGGATTGCTCATGGCGTTGCTTTTCCGCAGGCTGAACGCCAGCCGTGCGCGCACGCTCGAGGCAGCAGGGTGGCCTCGGGCATGTCGACGAGGTTCGGGCCGGCCTCCCGTAACAGGAGGCGATAGTCGATCGGTCGGGGCTCTGAGCTGAGCCAGCCGTCCTCCCGAAGCAGGTTTAGACACCCAGCCTGGAAGCGCAACTCGCACGCCTGGGCGAACGACGACCGGGCTCGATCGAGATCGGGTTCGACGATGATGCCCTCCGCGTAGTAACGGCCCAGTTCGTTGCAGGACCAGCCGGCGTTATCGCCGCAGTAGTTGGTCTGAATCTGGAGCAATCGCTCACACGCCTGTGGCCGCTCTTCGGCACAAGCTGTCTCCCAGAACGGCACGGTGTCACCTCGGTGGCGGCGGTCGGTGGCCCCCACCAGCGTCATCGCCCCGAAGAACAGGATCCAGCCTGTCATGAATACGAGGTTGGCCTGTGCCGGGGCCCAGGACGGACTCCAGCGTTCCAGCCGGTCGCCTTCGCGGAGGCGAGCCACGACCTGGTCGATCCACCGGACGCTGAGGTTCAGCAGTGGGACGCCGAGCAGCTTGTCGTAAAAGGTCGGCACCCCAAGGAAGCCGAGTACCGCATAGAGCAGGAACACGCCCAGGCCGTAGCCGACGCCGAAGACCGTCTTGCCAAGCGGGGTCCGGGGTGAGGTCGATGGGTCGGTGACGAGCAGGTGGAGGCCAAGAAAGACGGCGCTCGGGATCTCAGAGTCGATGAAGTACGGCACACCGGTGACTGCGGAGTAGAGTGCGCTGGCACCGAACAGCACGATGGCGGCGGTGCCGGCGACGAGCGTGATCGAGAAGGCGTACATCGCCACCAGACCAATGGCAAAGAGAAACATGTAGATCCGGGGCGCCAGAGTCAGGGTGGATGCGATCTCCTGGCCCCAGGTCAGACTGGTGGTGCCGGTGGTGATCAGGACCAGCGAGAACAGCCCCAGAGAGAAAGCAGAAGGGTTGAATATGTGCGTGCGGTGTCCGTCCCGCTCCCATCGGACGAACGCCTTCCCCATGAACCCTGCGGCCAGCATGAGGAACTGCAGATAGAACCAGTCGTCCCGAAACCAGAGGAACAGATTAGTGCTGAAAATGATGGGGAATGGGCCAAACCCCAGACCGTAGCTCTCCCGCCGTGACCACGACAGGAGCATATCGAACGCGTAGGCGAAGAGCAGTTGCGCGACGAGTAGCCAAATGTGGTCGTAGACAGGGCGCCAGTGATAGCCCCAGTAGCTCAGCACGCTGATGTGGAGCAGCGCCTGCACATAGTGCTGAGGACGCAGTACCGTGTGCAGTGAGAGCGTTCGCCCGTCACGGCGGGCCTGCAGCGCGAGTACGAGGGTCCAGCCGATCAGGGTGGCTGCTGCGGTCCAGACCGAACGGGTTAGCACGAGTTGGTCGGAGACGCGGTCGGTGGCCGAGACCGCGGCGAGCGCCAGGGCCAAGCTGAGCGGAATCGCCAGGCCTTGCAGCGAGCTGGAGGGCGAGACGGGGAAAGGCGGTACGGCGGGCGCGGTGGCGCGTCCCGGTCGGGCCCGCCGCTTGCGAGCTGCGGCCATCAGTTCTTGAGGAGCTTGTACCGCACTGCCGGTCAGGGCGCAAGCATCCGGGGCCGGCTGCCGCGGTACGTCAACATATAATCAAACGTTGGCTGGGTGACCTTGCGCCCGCCGATCGCCCATGAGTCCAGCAGTAAATGTCTTCGTCAGCGGTCTGGCCGGTGTTTTTGCCGGCATCGGGTTGCTCTATCTGATGATGAAGCTCCTTGCGCGCCTGGGCGAGAAGGCGCCCAGGCGCGCCTCCTCCGCGGACTGACCGTGGCCTTTGTCGAACAGCTCGGGATCCTCTCGGTCACACCCGGCATGGTAGCGATGTGGGCGATCGCGCTCACGCTGCTGTATCTGGCCATTGCGAAAGAGCACGAGCCGCTGCTGCTGTTGCCGATCGGATTCGGCATCCTGCTGGCCAACCTGCCTCTGACCGGGCTGATGACTCCGGAGGAAGGGCTACTCTGGCGATTCTATCGCTACGGAGTCGAGTGGCAGGTGATCCCGCCGTTGGTCTTTCTGGGGCTGGGGGCGCATACCGACTTTGGGCCGCTGCTCTCACAGCCGAGGCTGGTCTTTCTCGGCGCTGCGGCGCAGGGCGGCGTCTATTTGACCTTCTTTGCCGCCCAGGCGTTCGGGTTTTCTCTGGAAGAGGCGGCCGCGATTGGCATCATCGGTGGCGCGGACGGCCCCACCACGATCTTTCTCGCGGCGCAGCTGGCGCCACACCTCCTTGGCGCCTGCGCGGTCGCGGCCTACTCGTATATGGCCTTGGTCCCGATCATCCAGCCGCCGATCATGCGGCTGCTTACCACCGAGCAGGAGCGCGCCATCAGAATGAAGAAGGGGCGGAAGGTGACCGCTCGGGAGAAGCTGCTGTTTCCGATCGCTGCCACGCTGGTGATCATCCTGTTGGTGCCCGCGTCGGCCCCGCTCATCGGCATGTTCATGCTGGGGAACCTGTTCCGCGAGTCGAAGGTCGTGGAACGGTTGGCCGAGACAGCTCGGGACGCTCTGATGAACATCGTGACGATCTTCCTGGGGGTGAGCGTCGGCGCGACGATGAGCGCTGACAACTTCCTCCGGTCGGACGTCATCTTTATCTTCGTGCTCGGTCTGGTAGCGTTCGCTGTCAGCACGGCGTGCGGTTTGGTTCTGGCCAAGCTGATGAACCTGGTGACTAACGATAAGATCAACCCCCTTGTCGGGGCCGCCGGTGTGTCGGCGGTGCCGATGGCGGCCCGGGTCGTGCACAAGATGGGAGCCGAGGCAGACAAGAAGAACTACCTGCTTATGTTTGCTATGGGACCGAATCTCGCAGGCGTGATCGGCACCGTGATCGCCGCCGGGATCTTCCTGAGTATGCTGGGAGGATAGCGTCCGAGCACGCTCAGGAGACAGGGGTCGTCGGTTTTTCAGGCTGGGCCATAAGTCAGAAGACAGGAGGAAACAGGAGAGCTACGCCGTCTCAGGTTGAATGGGAGGGGAAACGATATGGCTGAAGACGTGTTGGCGCCGTTGGCGGGGAAGGTGTTGTCGGTCGCGGTGTCGGTGGGTGAAACCGTCGAGGAGGACGACGAGGTGCTGGTCCTCGAGGCGATGAAGATGGAGACGGTCGTCTATGCGCCCTCGGATGGCGAGGTGACCGCGTTGGCGGTAAAGGTCGGTGACCAGGTAGAGGAAGACGACACCCTGGCCACCATCAACGGATGACCGCCCGGACGAAGCAGCGGGCAGGCGAGAGGTCAGACAAGGCGATGCGGTTCGAGCTGACGGAAGAGCAGAGGCTGGTCCAGGAGACGGCGCGAGAATTCGCCGAGAACGACATCAAGCCCACCTTGCAGGAGGAGGAGCGGAATCACGAGTTCCGCACCGACCGTGTCGCCCGGATGGGCGAGCTCGGGTTCTTCTCGTGCGCGGTGCCCGAGGCGTATGGCGGCACGGGGTTCGGCTTCATGGAATCGGTGTTGATGGCCGAGCAGGTGGCTCGTGTGTCGGCTTCGTGGCGGCTGCCGTTCAACATGCAGAACCTCGGGCCCGCGCTGACCGTGGCAAAGTTCGGTACCGAAGAGCAGAAGCAGAAGTTTATCCCCGGCTGGGTCGATGGAAGCCAGGTCGGCTTTTTCGGCATGACCGAGCCAGAGAGCGGATCTGACGTCGCGAGCATGAAAACAGTCGCTCGAGATATGGGCGACCACTGGGAGGTCCAGGGCAACAAGATCTGGGTGTCGAACGCCAGTCAGGGGGATGCCGGTCTGCTCTACGTCATGACCGACCCCGAGAAGAAACATCGAGGTATGAGCGCGTTCATCCTCGAGCCGAAGAAGGTGAACGATCTTGCGGCCACCGACATCGAGACGAAGCTCGGCCTCTATTGTGCGCCAACCGGCGAGATGGCCTTCAATGGCACCCGGCTGCCCAAGGATGCCCTGCTCGGTGAACCGGGCCAAGGCTTCAAGATCTGCATGTGGCAGCTCAACAATACCCGCCTGGGTTGTGCGGCCGGCGCTCTTGGGGTGGCGGGCGCTGCACTTGAGTTGGCCATCGACTATGCGAACGAGCGGACCCAGTTCGGTAAACCGATCTCACGCCACCAGATGGTCCAGGCCCAGATTGCGGAGATGGCGGTCGAGCACGAGGCTGCCCGGATGCTCGTGTATCGCGCCGCCTGGTTGAAGGATCAGGGCAAGCCGAACCAGTACGAGACGTCGATGGCGAAGTACCTGGCCTCGGAGGCGGCGGTGCATGCCGCCAACGAATGTATGAAGATCTTCGGTTCCTACGGCTACTCGACCGAGTACGGCGCCGAACGGCTCTATCGGGATGCCAAGTCGTTGCAGGTGGTCGAAGGCACGTCCAACGTGCAGAAACTGATCATTTCGGGTATAGCCTGCGGACATACCCCGAATCGGTAGTGCCAGCATGAAACCCTATTTCGAACGGATGGACGTGTTCGGCAAGGCGCTCAAACCTGGCCGGAAGAAACGGGCGGAGGCGAGCGCCGAGGCACTGCAGGGAGTCGAGGCGGAGATCGCCGAGGCGACTCGGGTGGTTGAGGAGGCCGGATTCTCGACCGAGAAGATTAACCAGCGCGGGTGGATGACCGTCTATCAGCGGCTCGAGTATCTGGTCGACGAGGGCACCTGGCATCCACTACATACGCTCTACAACCCTGAAGAGAACACCGAGGGGACGACCAATGTCGTCGATGGGCTCGGTCGGATTGAAGGCCGCTGGGCCGTCATTATCGGATTTGACAACAAGGTCATCGCCGGGGCCTGGCTGCCCGGCCAGTCGGAGAATATCCTCCGGGCCACTGATCTGGCGGCGCGACTGAATATCCCGCTTGTCTGGCTGGTGAATTGCAGCGGCGCGAAGCTGCCAGAGCAGGAGAAGTTCTACGCCAATCGGCGTGGCGCCGGAACGCCGTTCTTTCGCCACGCCGAGCTAGAACAGGCTGGGATTCCGGTGCTCGCCGGCATCTATGGCACGAATCCCGCCGGGGGTGGGTACCAGTCGATCAGCCCAACGATTCTGCTGGCGCACAAGGATGCCAACATGGCCGTCGGCGGGGTTGGCATCGTGTCTGGCATGGCTCCCAAAGGCGGATTCGATGCGTCGATGGTCGAGGACCTGATCGCCAAGATGAAGGACTTCACGGCGCGTCCGCCGGGCGACGTCTCCACTCACCACGATGGCACTGGGTTTTTTACCCGAGTCTACGAGGAAGAAACAGGGGTCCTTGACGGGCTGAAGGAGTACATGCGTGCGGTGCCGGCTTACGGCGAGGAGTTCTTTCGGGCTGCCGAGGCCCGTCCGCCCGCGTTTCCGCCCGAGGATTTATATCACCTGCTGCCAGCCCACCAAAAAGAGGTCTACGATTTCGACGAGGTGCTGGCGCGTCTGGTAGACGGAAGCGAGCGTCTTGAATTTCGGCCGGACTATGGGCCAGAGGTGTTTGCTGGAGTCTGCAAGGTAGACGGTCGGCTGGTCGGCTGCATCGGGAACCGCCAAGGCTACCTCGGCAAGGGCTATCCGGAGTACGGCGACTATCCCGGGATCGGCGGCAAGCTGTATCGGCAGGGACTCATCAAGATGAATGAGTTCGTCACACTGTGCGGGCGCGACCGGTTGCCGATCGTGTGGTTCCAGGACACTTCGGGCATCGATGTTGGCGAGGCCGCTGAGCGGGCCGAGGTGTTGGGACTCGGGCAGGCCGTGATCTACTCGATCCAGCAGACGGGCGTGCCGATGATGCTAGTGGTGCTCCGAAAGGGCACCGCCGCCGCGCATTACGTCATGGGGGGGCCAACTGCCAACCGGCACAACGCGTTCACACTGGGCACGGCGGCGACGCGAATCGAGGTGATGCACGGCGAGACGGCCGCGGTGGCCACCTATTCCAGGCGGGCGGCGAAGGAGCAGGCGGCGGGTCGGCCGCTCGAGCCAGTCATTGACAAGATGAACCAGCTCGTCGAGCACTACGATCAGACGTCACGGCCCGCCTATTGCGCTCAGCACGGCTTCGTGGACGAGGTAGTGCCATTGCCCGAGCTGCGTCGCTATCTCCAGGCGTTTACCGGGGCGGCGTATCAACACCCGGCATCCATCTGTCCCCGTCACCACATGCTCCTGCCGAGGATGATCCGAGGCTAACGGCCGGCTGGCGCACTAGGTGTGCGCTGTGGGGAGCGAGGCCCAAGAGTCCAGTTGGCAACGGTTGCTGTGCGCGCCCAGGGCACTCAGGCTGAGCTAACCGTTAACCGAGATTCGAGGCCCGGCGCGGAACGAGGTCAGGCCTGATGCCCGCTCGTCCGCGTTGAGCGATGAGATCCCGCCCAGACCTGGTAGGTGCACCGTTACGTGCGGTGTTGGTCATCTAGAGCTGGGCGGGTGTGTTCGCCTCGCCCTGCACCTCCCACGAGACTCCCCTGGTACATAGCCTCTTGTCTTGAGGCACCTCATAGTGCGCTCACCGGTTGTGCCGCTCGGCCAGGCGCAGACGAATTCGTTGGCCGGGTCGTTGATCCAGGTGACATTACGTTCTTCGGTCTGAGTACCTGCCGATATCGGATACGCCAGGACGGCCGGAGTCTGGATATGAAGAGAGCGAGCGACCCTTGCCTCATGCCTCCGCCTAGCATTGGCGCGGCACCACTTATCTGCGTAGACGAATGGGATGGAGGTATTGGATTACAGGATCTCGGCAATCCACTTCTGGCGGGCTAGGCGCCACAGCGATGCCAGGAAGGCAGTGAGTGGGATCGCGAGAATCATCCCGAGGATGCCGCCCAGAGCGGTGCCCCAGAAGAAGATGGCGACGATGATCGCCATGAAGTGGAGGCCGGTGCGATTACCCATGATCTTCGGCGTTAGATACCATCCTTCGATCTGCTGGACAACGATGAACACCACCAGTGTGAGCCCGATCAGCGTGAGGTCGCCGTCGGGCTGGGCGAGCGCCAGCGGGATGGCAATTGCCAGGCCGATAATGCTGCCCAGATACGGGATCACATTGAGCAGGCCCAAGACTAGGCCGATCACGAAGCCGTAGCGGAGTCCGATCGCCGTGAACCCGACGGCATAGAGGATGCCCTGTAGGAACGCGATCAGCATCTGGCCCCGGAAGAAGACCACCACGATTTCGATGAACTCCAGCACCAGATACTTGACGTCGTTCCGCGTGTCTGGTTTGAGGAACGGCAGAACCTTTTCGGTATCGAACCGGATGCCCGCTGCGGTGAGGAAATAGGCGAAGTACACAGGGGTGATCACCCACGAGAGCAGGGTGCCGATCCCACGGGCGAAACCGAGACTGGCCGCTACGACCTGATTGCCCAGCGATTGGAGCCAACCCAGGAGCGCTTCCTGCTGCGAGGTGATGAGCTCGCCGACCTGTTGTCCGCTGGGACCGTCGAGCAACGCCGTCGCCCGAGGGGTCTGGTCTTCGAGCCAGGCCTCGACCGCGTCCCACCACGCCGGTGCCTGGGCGACAAGGCCGACGAGCTGGTCAAGCACGATCCGCCCGAAAAACCATCCGAACAGCCCGAGGGGGATCAACGCCGACAGGAACACGGCCACCACGGCGAGGGTCATCCCGAGCCTGGCCGAGTTCCGCAGCCAGTCGTAGTACGGCCGGGAGACCAGCGCCGCCACCGCGCCGACCGTCAGCGGCAGGAAGACGCCGGAAAAGGCGCGCAGGAACGAAGCAGCCAGCCAGCCGAGCAAACCGACGACCACGAGAATCACCAGCGCGGACAGCGTGGTAATGGCGGCCGCGATTGTGCGGGATTGACGCTCGGTGAACTGCAGTGACATCCGTGCGACGCTACTGTGGAAGGTGTAGCGCGATCAAGCCTGGCACCTGACCCCCGAGGGTCATGGCGAGATACTGGGTGTCGCCGAGCCGGTAGGTCATTGGGGCACCCAGCACACCGCTTGGAAGGTCGAGCGTTCCGACCTCCGTACCCGTGGCCTTGTTGTAGGCGACAAGGCGAGGGCCTCCCTCGGTACCACCCGCGACGAGCGCCTGAATAAGCAGCGTGCGGGTGAGCAGGGGGCCGGTACGCCCCCAATCGCCGCCGAGTGGCGGAAGGTCTAGGTCACGTAGTAGCGGGTGATTCCTGATACGGTCACCGTTCCCGAGTGGCGTCATCCAGGCGTGCTCCCCGGAGTTCATGTCGATGGCCGTCATCCGCGAATACGGCGGTTTCCACAGCGGCAGCCCCCGTGGCATGACGGGGCCGGCGCTCAGTGACCGACGGAGGTAGCGCAACGTCGCCTGTTCCTCACCCGGGCCGGGCGGGCTGAGGCCGATCGTGGAGTGGGCGTTGACCGACGGGATATACAGCAGGCCAGTCTCGGGATCGGCAGCTGCGCCAGACCAGTTGGCCCCGCCACCGACCGAGGGGCGCATCACGGTGCCGGCGAGCATCTGTGGCGTAAACAGGGGTCCCAGGCGGAAGCCGTCGACGGCGTCGATCGCCAGCTGACGGATCTCGGGGGTGAAGTCGATCAGGTCGTCAATGGCGGTGCCCTGATATTCGAAGGCCGCCGGGCGAGTAGGAAACGGCTGGCTCGGCGATACCACTTCGCCTTCGAGATTGGTGTCGGTCTCTACCGGGCGTTCCTCGATCGGCCAGATCGGTTCGCCGGTGACCCGATCGAACGCGTAGACGAAGCCCTGTTTGCTGACCTGGGCCACCGCCCGTACGTCCCGGCCATCCACCTGGATATTCATCAGATTGGGGGCGGCCGGTAGGTCGTAGTCCCAGAGCCCGTGATGCACCATCTGAAAGTGCCACTGGCGTTGGCCCGTTTCGGCGTCGACCGCAACCAGGCTCTCGGAAAAGAGGTTGTCGCCGAGGCGATCGCCGCCGTAGTAGTCATTGGTCGCGGTGCCGATCGGGAGGTACACGTAGCCGAGATCGGCGTCTGCGCTCATAAGCGACCAGACGTTGGTGTTGCCCGAATACCGCCAGGCATCGTTCAGCCAGGTGTCGGCGCCGAACTCGTCGGCGCTTTGGGGCACAGTATGGAAGTCCCACTTGTGCCGCCCAGTGCGGACGTCGTAGGCCCTGACCCATCCGGGCGGCGCCTCCTTCAGGAGCGCGCGGTCGTTGATGGAGGAGCCGACGATCACCGTATCGTCCACCACGATCGGCGGAGACTGTGATCCGAGCGGAAGCAGGTTTAGTGCATCGAGCTGACCCCGTGTGGCCCGTGGCAGCCCGTCATAGAGATCGACACGGCCACCTTCCCCGAACTCTGCCGCCGGCACGCCGGTACCGGCATCTACCGCGACGAGATAGCCGTCGCCGGTGCCCCAGAAGAGGCGGGCCTCGTCGCCTGATTCCCAGTAAGCGGGGCCGCGGTGCCGCCAGGGGAGCGGCGGGGGCGAGCCTGACTCGTAGGCGCGTGGGTCGTGCACCCAGAGCGTCCGGCCAGTGCGCGCGTCGATCGCTGCACCCCGGTAGAGGGCGGTGGTCACATACAGGACACCGTCGACCATCAGCGGAGTGGCGACGAGCCCGCGAATCGAAGGTTGGGAGCGCGACCGGTTGACCCCGTCCCAGTCGGCCCAGCGGTTGGGGGTCTCCGCTTCCAGAAAATTGAAAACCGTTTCAGCAGGGAGTAGGGATGGGCCACCTGGCGTGGACCAAGTCAGGTGAGTGTCGGCGGTGTCCCATCGCCAGGCGATCTGGAGGTCTTCGAAGTTATCTGCCGTAATCTGGTCAAGAGACGAGTACTTGGTGGCGCCATTGTCAGCCGAGTGACTGCGCCACTCGTCGGCCGCGCCCTGCTGGGCTAGCGCCGGGCCGGAGAACAGCGTGACGGCGAGGAGTGGTGCGATACATCGGGAACGTCTTGATGTCACCTGTTGGTACTGCATCAGTAGGCTCAATCAGTGCAGGCGGTCGAATTTCTGGAACCGTTGCCCAACGTTAACCTCGGTGGTGTACAGGTTGCCGCGCGAGTCGACGGCTACGTTGTGGAGGCGATAGAACTGACCGGCGCGCTTACCTAGTCGTCCGATGTGGTCGCGCACTTCGAGAGTGGCGCGGTCGACGACCCAGATCACGTTGTTGGTCCCGTCGGGCACGAACAGCCACTGTTGGTTAGGGTCCTTAGAGAGTGCGACCCCTGAGGCGCTCCCGCTACCAAGGGTTTCGGGATGGATCCACGATTCGGTGATGAAGGTCCCGTCCTTCTGAAACACCTGAATTCGATTGTTCGTCCGGTCAGCCACATAGACGAGTCCGTCGTCGGCGATGGCAACATCGTGCACCGGACTCCGATAGTGGCGAATCGGTTCGGCCGCAGGGTCGTACGGCAGTAGCTCGACGTCGTCGGGTGGTTCGCCGTAAGCACCCCAGTGCCGGCGGTACTCGCCCGTGTAGGCATCGAAGACGATGACCCGCCGGTTGCCGTAGCCATCGGCCACATAGACCTCGTTCGTTGCCGGATCGACGCGGATCCCCGCCGGTCTGCCCAGGTTCTCGGTGTCGTTGCTGCCGCGGCTCTCCCCTGGTTCGCCAATCTGAAGTAGAAAAGTCCCGTCTCGCTCGAACTTGAGGATATGCGCGTCCCGGGCGCTGTTGCCCCCGATCCAGACATGGCCCGTGTCGTCGGCGTGGATGCCATGTTCGCTCTCCGGCCAGTCGTACCCCACCCCTGGGCCACCCCAGGCTCCCACGACGTTTCCGTTCGGGTCGAGTTCAATGACGGGTGGGGCCGGTACACAACACATACCTTCCTCGCCGCGCTGTCGCTCGTCGAGAGTCTGCGGACGATGGAGTACCCAGACATGGTCCTGGTCGTCGACGTCGATGCCGGAGACCTGTCCGAGGATCCAATCGTTCGGCAGCTCGCGGGCCCAGAACGGGTCGACACGGAACCGGGGCGAGCCGGAGTCCTCAGACTCGGGTAAACCCGCAGGGAGTGTCTCGGTGGCGCTCGAGGACGGGGCGGGGCTGCAGGCGGTCAATGCCAGCAGGGCGCCGCCGAGGACGGTCAAGACTCGTTGCATCGCTGTCGTCGCAAGATACACTACTAGCTGCTTTAACGCCCCTGTCAAGTCTGACCAAGGAGGATGGGAACGTGCGCAGCATCAAGCCGTGGTTGGCCGCCGTCATCGCGCTGGCGCTTGGAACGCCGGCCTGGGCTCAACTGGCCGTCCCTGATGACGCCGGTATTGTCTACGGGCACGTTCACTTCAACGTGTCCGATATCGACGAGCACGAGCGCATCTGGGTGGAACACTTCGATGCGACGCCATTCCGGAGAGGACGGCTGCGAGGGGTGTGGACGCCGGGCACCTTGATCGCTTTTACCGAGCAGACCCCGACTGGCGGCTCACAGGGGTCGGTGATGGATCACTACGGGGTCAAAGTGCGGAACACCGAGGCGTGGCTCGAGCGGTGGAAGGCCGCTGGCTACACGGTGGATTCTGAGTTCACTGGGGCGGAGGGGCATCACAACGCCTATGTGACGCTCCCCGACGGCGTGCGGGTCGAGCTGCAGGAAGACCAAATGCTTCCGGTGGAGGTCGAGGCCTACCACGTGCACTGGTTCACGCCCCAGTACAACGAGGTGCTCGACTGGTACGGCGAGATGTTTGGGCTCGAGCGGTTGCCCCGCGGCCGAATCGAGACGACAGCGAACGTGCCGGGAATGAACCTGAGCTTTGGGAACACCCAGGGCGAGCACGCGCCCAGCGAGGGTCGCGCGATCGATCACGTTGGCTTCGAGGTCGACGATCTGCGCGCCTTGGTGGAGTCGCTCAAGGCCAAGGGCGTTACCCTTGACCTCGACTATACCGAGCTCGACGAGCTGGGGCTGAAGGTCGCGTTCCTGACGGACCCATCGGGCGTCCGCGTCGAACTCACCGAGGGACTCGATGCGTACGAAGGCGCTCGGTAGCTTGTGCTAGTTGACCCAAGCCGCGCTGAGTGAGGCACGGTCCAGCGCTTCGCCCCGCAGATAGACATCCACGATCGAGCGGGTGTTGGTGATGTTGTCGAGCGGGTTCGCCTCGAGCACGACGAAGTCGGCTCGCTTGCCCGCCTGCAGGGTTCCCTGATCGTCGAGACCGAGCAGATTCGCGGAGTTGGCGGTCGCCGCCACCAGCACTTCCGCGGGTGACATTCCAGCGCGCACCATATCTTCCATCTCGGCGTGTGGGCTCCAGCCGGCTCCGCCATCGGTGCCAAAGGCGATGGTGACACCCGCCTCGTTCAGGCGGTTCAGGTTGCGGGCCTGGATGCCGAACGCCTCTTGGGCGTCGGGCTGGTCTACCGATCGAGCCTGCATCTCGTTAAGCTGGTCCGCGGGAATGGTTCCGCTTACCCAGCCGAGGTCGGTGGCTACCCCGGCGCCTGGAAGATTCGGGACCAGCACGACGTGGGGACGATCCTCGAACATCGCCACGACGTCCTCGTCGACGTCCATGTCTCGAATGCCGTGCGCGAACGCGTCGATCCCGGCTTCGAGCAGCCCTTTGGCGTCTTCTAGGCTGTAGACGTGGGCGGTTACTTTCAGCCCCTGGATGTGCGCTTCGTCGATGACGGCACCATAGAGCTCAGGAGTGAGCTTGTCGAATTGATCGCCACGATCATCAACCCAGATCTTCACCATCTCGACGTCCTGCGTGCCGAGCTCACGCACCGCCGCGCGCGCTTCCTCTTCGGTCGTGATCCAGCTCGGAACCTCCGTGCGCCCGGGCTCGGGAGCCGTGATGCCGCGGCCGACAGTGTGATAGTCGGCGGCGCCTCCGACGGGGCTCGCTTGCAAATCGAACGCGACGTTACTGACGCCACGCCCCAGGCTGAGCACCGCGCCTACGCCGTAGTAGGCCTTGCGCTGCAGGTCTTCGATGAGTGGCTCGCGCTCGTCCTCGCGCAGATGGACGTGGGTGTCGATGATGGCCGGCATAACCGTCCGTCCGGAGAGGTCGACCCGTTCGGCGCCGTCTGGGACCGTCACCGCATTGGAGGGGCCGACCGCCAGAAGCCGGTCCTGCTCGACCAGCAGCGTGCCGCTATCGAGCACCGTGCCGTCCCCGACGATAATCCGAGCTCCTTCGTAGGCGATGGCGTCGGTCGCGGCCGGCTCCGGTTCTGCTGGCGGAGATCCGCCACAGGCGGCTGCCATCAAAAGCGGTAAGAGGGCGACAGAGAGCAGCGTACGCCGAGCGGATCGATGTGACATCGCGTCCTCCTCTAAGGCACTCGCGCGGAAAGAGACGTCTCGGGTGTCCGTAAGCTCGTCAGAGGGGAGTACCGTTCTGACGGCGAGTTATGGACGAAGCTCGCGGCCCTCGAGCTCGAGCTTCCGCGCGCCGGCGAGGATCCCGTGCAGTCCGATGTTCCCCTCATGACAGGCGTACTCGAAGAGCGGTCCATCGGTACGGCGGAACGGCATCATGACCGTGAATGGAGCGGTATACACGGTCGGGTCGGTGACCGTGTACTCGTAGGTTACCCGGTCGCCGTTGATGCGCGTGATCCGCTCGACGAGGTGTTTGTTCGGGCTCGTGCCCCGGCTCTCACCACCTCGGAAGTTGGTGGTCTCGATGACGAAGGTCTCACCCTCCCAGTAGCCGCGGGACACGCCGGAGAACTGCTTGAATGGCGGCTTGTGATACTCGCGGTCGATTGGAATGATGCGCGCGTTGTGCACCATCTCATTAAGGATGACCACGTGGTCCGGCGTCTGAAAGATCATCACGTTGTTGTTGTAAGCACCCGACGACATCGGCGGCCCCGCGTTGAAGCCCATGATGCAGCGGTCGAAGAGGTGACGGCTCTCATAGGAGTTGTAGCGCGCCGCGTTCCGCTCCTCACGGGTGGGGTTCGGCATGTGCAGGTTGCGCGTCCGCTGCACACGGGCCGGTAGGCGCCCGTTGGGTGGATCGATAACCAAGGAGGTCCGTTTGTCGTCGGTCAGGTCGACGCCTCGCTCATACCAGAACTCGTTGTAGGAGAGCACACCCCCCTCCGCGCGAGGCTGATAGCCAGCGCTCCGGGCACCCGACTCGGGATCGAACAGGTCCCGGTTCTGTCGAGTGCGCTCCGAGGCTTCGAAGGAAGCTGCGGTCTCGGCGTCCAGCGTCTCGAGTTCGGCGAACTGCTCCGGGCGCTGGAATGGCGTCAGAGTACGGAACGTAAACGTACCCGAGATGTCCGGGTCTCCGTGCGGGCGACGCATTTGCGCGTCATCCTGGGCGGCGGCCGGTGCCGCGATGAGGAGCGCAAACGTCAACAAGACGAACTGGTTGAATCGCATCATAATCGCTGAGCGTAGCGTGGGGCTTGCCCAGATGCAACCGACCGACGGACCCCCGGCGTGGGCGTTCACCGTTCGGGTGTGGGGAGAAACGCCTCCCGTCTGGCGTCGGCTTCCGCGCGCTCGGCAGGAGACAGACGCGCCTCGATGACCTGGAGCCCCTGTAGGGCGCTGCTGCGGGCGTCGCCAGTGGTTCCTGCGGCGGCGAGACTGAGCCAGGTGTGGGCTAGCACGAGGTCCTGCGGCACGCCGTCACCGTTGGCGTACATCACCCCGAGACTCTGCTGCGCACCGGGGTCGCCCTGAACGGCGGCTCGAGTGAACCAGCGAGCTGCCTCGGCCGCCTCCCGCGCCACGCCGATGCCGCCGTCGTAGCTCAGCCCGAGGTTGAACTGGGCTCGGACGAACCCCTGGTCGGCGGCTTGACGCATCCAGCGGAGCGCCTCGGCCATATCGTGCGCTACACCTCGGCCATTGAAGTACATGTTTCCGAGGGCGAACTGCGCCTCCGGGTCGCCTTGCTCAGCCGCAAGCCGGATCCATCTAACCGCCTCGACGTCGTCCTCTGCGACGCCGAGGCCCGAGTCGTAGAGATAGCCCAACGTGACCTGCGCCGAGGGGTCGCCCTGGTTGGCGGCCGCGCGATACCAGCGGGCCGCGATCGCGGGGTCCTGATCGATGCCCACGCCGTGCTCGAACATGCTGGCGAGGGTGACCTGGGCGAGGGGATTGCCTTGTCTGGCGGCGAGCTCCACCCACCGGGCGGCTTCTGTCCGATCGAGCGGGACGCCTCGGCCGTTGAAGTGCATCTGGCCGAGGTTGAACTGCGCTTCAGCGTGGCCCTGGTTCGCCGAGCGCTCGTACCAGACCACCGCCTGGGTGTCGTCTTGGGCTACTCCGGTGCCGCGGGCATACATCCGACCCAAGCGGAATTGAGCCTCCCAGTGGCCTTGGTCTGCCGCTGCGTGATACCACCGCACTGCCTCGGCATCATCCTCCTCGACGCCGAGACCGGCGTCGTAGCGGAGACCCAGACCGTGCTGGGCGGGGGCGTATCCCTGCTCCGCGGCAAGGCGGTACCAGCGCGCGGCTTCATGGTCATCTTGCGGTACGCCGCTGCCGGTGACGTGTAGCCGTCCAAGATTGAACTGGGCCGCAGCGTCCCCAGTTTCGGCTCGGCTGCGGAGTTCTGCCAGGTCGCGCTGCGCGTCGAGGGGCGTACAGAGGACGAGAAGGAGCAGAAGAAGAGAGAGGTTTGGGGCGCCTCGCATCACGGAGCCGGGCTGATGGGCGTGGCGTTTCGTACGCCGGCGCCCTCGACCACCGTCAACTGCTGGCCGGCGTCGATCTCTCCCAGGTTATCCACGTCGCCGTCCGGCCAGACAATCCGTACCGTGGCGCGTTGGGCCGACCCCAAGCCGAATGTAACCGGAAGTTCACTTTGAGACAGATAGCTGGACCCGGTCTTGACCAGGCGCCACTGTGGGGCGCCGTCAGTAGCGACCTCGATCCGGGTGCCGATGCCGTCCCGGTTTGAGTCGGTTCCTTCGACCTGGATCCTGAGTAGCTGATTGGCATTGCCGCCGTCGTTGCGCAGCAGACGCGCCGGGCCGCCGTTTGCCGTGACCACCACGTCGAGGTCGCCATCACGGTCGTAGTCGGCATACGCCGCGCCGCGTCCCACAAGGGGTGTCTCGAGGCCAGAGCCATCGGGACCAACCTCTTCGAAGCGTCCGTCTCCAAGATTATGGAAGAGTTGCGGCTGCTGGGCGTAGTTCACCCGCGACTGCACGAGCTCAACCTGGTCGTCGAGATGGCCGTTGGCAGCGAAGATGTCCAGCCAGCCGTCTAGGTCGACGTCGAAGAAGAAGCAGCCGAAGGTCAGGGTCGGTAGGGTGGCTCGGCCCACAGCCGATCGGGGCGCGTCGTCGATGAAGAGGCCGCTGCCCTCGTTGTGATAGACGGCCATCATCTGGCCGGAGAAATGACCGATCACCAGATGCGGGCGCCCCGAGCGATCGTAGTCGGCCGCATCTACCCCCATACCTGCCCGGGCCACCCCTGTATCGCTGACGGCAACGCCGGCGAGCATGCCGACATCCTCAAAGGTGCCGTCGCCGGCGTTCCGGAAGAGCTGGTCTGGCTGCGTGTCGTTGGCGACGAATAGGTCCAACCAGCCGTCGTCGTCGAAGTCCAGCATGGCGACGCCGAGTGCCTTCCCTGAGGGGGCGCGGATGCCGGCGGCGCTGGTGACGTCTTCGAAGGTTCCGTTGCCCAGGCTGCGGAACAGCGTCGAACTCTGGCCCTGGTAGGATTCGGGCGTGCAGTAGGACTTAGCGTCGCCGCCGGCAGTGGTGCAGAAGAGATCCGTTTCGGGCGTCCACTCTACATAGTTACCGACGAATAGGTCCAGGTGACCATCTTGGTCATAGTCGACCCACAGGGCGCTCGTCGAGAAGCCGGGGGCGCTCACCGCCGCTTCATCGGTCGCGTCCGCGAACGTACCGTCGCCATTCCCGCGGAGCAAGCGGTTGGGGCCGAGCGCCGTCAGGTAGACGTCGACGTCCCCGTCGTTGTCATAGTCGGCGGCCGCTCCGCCCATTCCGTAGAGTGGGACCTCTAGCCCGGAGCCTGCGGTCACGTCCTTGAACGTGCCGTCGCCCAGGTTTCGATACAGCACGGGATGGGTCGCCGACTCGGGGCGACCTGGCCAGGAGGTGCCGTTCAGGAACAGCAGGTCCTGCCAGCCGTCGCCGTCGATGTCGAGCCAGAGCACCCCGGCCCCGAACGTCTCCGGCATGTACTTTTCGCCGAATGCTCCAGTGGTGTGGTCGAACTCGATTCCGGAACCGGCGGTGACGTCGGTCAGCGTAAGGGTGACCGCGGCCGGGAGGCTCGCGACGAAGCCGACAGCAAGGGTTACGGTAAACAGCGCGGGTCGGAGCATGGTGCCGCGAGCCGGTCAGGGGATGGTTAAGTGGCGGTGCTCGTGGACCGCCTGCCTTTCGTTGTTGTCTTCCGGGGAGGTGCGTCGGAAGTCGCCCGTGATCGCCTGCGACGATTCGTCCGCCTTGAACCGCTCGTAGAGCGCTCGCTCGCGCGCGGCCTCTTCCTGATTCCCGGCCCCCTGGTGCGACAACATCAGATTGTAGTGCGCATCTAGGTCCTCTGGGTCGATCGATAGCACCGACTGGAAAGTGGCGATGGCCTCGTCGTAGCGCCGCTCCAGAAACTGTAGACGACCGATTTGGCCGAGTACGACCCGGTCCCGTGGGTACTGGTTTGCCGAGATCTGGAGATGCTCCAGGGCCTGCTCATACTCACCGAGGCTGCGTCGTGCTGTGCCCAGGAAGAAATGGGCCCGGGCAAGGTCCGGTTCGAGCGCCAGCGCCTGTTCGAGCAGTGGCACCGCGTCCTCCACCTCGCCCTGCTGTAAGAGCGCGCGGGCCACGTTGACCGGACCGTCCGGGTAGCTTGGGTCGATGCGCATCACCTCGCGGAACGCCGACTCCGCGCCTCGGAGGTCGCCCTGGAGGAGCAGGCCGATGCCGTAGTCGTTCCAGCGCCCCCTGGCGCGGAAGTCCCCCTCGGGAGTCGTGGGTGAGGCTGCCGACTCGGTCGCTGGGTTGGCCACCGACAGCGTGGCATCGTCTTTAGCCATGACCGTGATCGGAATGTCCGGGATCGACTTCATTGCGCCAGAGACGCCGCTGGTATCCCCCGTGAAGACCCACGCTCCGTCGTCATAGGCCGCGGTGACGTCGGGGAGTGGTTGGGATGGGTCGCGTTCCCCGGCATAGGCCCATTGGGTCAGCCACCAGGCAAATTTGCGGTAGTTGACCTTAGCGCGCAGGGTGATCTCGTCTCCGGCATCCTCCGGAATGTCCAGCCGGTAGTGTACGGTGTCGGCCGCCCCTGGCGGGATCAGACGGACATAGGCCACCGAGCGGGTCGCCCATGCATTTCGCTTATTGATCGGGTTGCCATGGCCGTCGAGTTGCAGACTCCGGTAGAAGTGTGCGCTTGGGTCGACTGGTCCGCGACCGTCCTCGGCCACCGCCCCACTGTGCAGGAGTACCCGGCCGGTCTCATCGACGGCCTCCAGCTCCACCCAGGCTTCCACCGCATCCACGGTGCCGCCAGGGAAGAAGTGCCCGACATTCCGAGTGCGCACAACCACCTCGACCCGGACCGACTCACCACGGTGAACGGTCACTGGCCCGTCGCCGAGCGGTCCGACGATTTCCGCCGGTTCCGGGCCCAGCCCAATCGGGAAGCCGGGGCTGGCCTGAAACGACTCTTCGCCGACGGCGAATGTGCTGGAGAGCGTCGGTTGACCCGAGGCGGTCGAGACCGGGGTAGGGGTGACGGCCGTGGCGCGCGTGATGGCGAATAGGTCGACCGTTATCTGATTGGCTCGCAGGAATTCCTCAACGATCCGGAGCTGTTCGTCGTGACCATTCACATAGGGTAATGCTGTGTTGGCGGCAGGAAATCGGTGTGAACGGACGAAGCCGTCGTCGGCGGCCGGATCGTCCGAGCGCACGAGTGGCATGTGGCACGACCGGCAGGTCTGTGGTGACTCGGGGTAGTAGAACGATCGAGCGCCCTGGCCGGATACGCCTGACGCCTGCCAGTTGTCGTATTCGTTGAAGCCGCGGATCCAGCGGTAGTCGTTGACCGGTACATCCAGGTGCACTTTGTGGCAGCTGGAGCAGAACTCGGCGCTCTGCTCAGTGTGAAACGGCTTCAGAAAGGTCTCGCGGTGGGGCGCCGGGGCTAGATGTAGCAGCAGATCATGCGCCCAGCGTAGAAGGGGTTGGTCGCTGGTGGCCAGATCGTGGAGTGGCGGGTACTCGATCGTGAAGTGTCCCTGGCCCATGGTGCTGCCCACGTGCACGACCGAATGACAGGACGTACAGCCGAGACCTGCGTGGGCCTCGGGGCTGTCGATGAGTTCTTCGACCGGGCGATCCATCTGGCCATTGAAGAAGACCGCGTGGTCGTGACAGCCGGCGCACCATTTGGCGGGTTGGGTACCGACGACGCTCTGCATGTACTCGATCGACCGTCGATACCACTGGTTGTTGAACGACGAGAAATGGTGCGCGGACTCGTTCCACTGCTCGTAAATGTCGGTATGGCAGCGGCCGCAGGACTCGCTGGTCAGGAAGAAATCCGACGGGATCGTCTTGTTGGTGGTCGTGGTGGCCGACGACGGCGCGAACGGCCCGTCGGGGGCAGCCGGTTCCTCGGTCATGGTGGCTGGGGGGCGGGTCGGATTTTCGATCCGGAAGCCGGCTGCCGAGGTCGCCTCTCGGCTGCGGGCCACCGCCGGCGCGACGAGTCCCGCGGCCACGCAGAGGAGCAGTACCGAGCGCACCGCCCAGGGATGGCTCGTTCGCGGTGCGACCCGCTGCCACAGATCCAGCCCGAGCAGGCCCGCCCCGACGATCGAGACAGAGACGTGAGCCAGCACGAGTGGTGCCTGCGCTCGTCCGGCGCCGAGGATGAGGACGCCGAGACCCAGCAGCAGTCCGACTCCCAGCACGAGGAGCGCCCCGCGGGTCAGACGGGTGCCGGAGGCGCCCTCGCGGCGCCACCGAACGGTCACGGCCGCACCCAGGCCGAGTCCCAGGGCCGGGTGCAGCGCGATATTGAGGTAATACAGGAGGGTCGCTTCGGGCCCCGCAGCCAGATAGGCGGCGTTAAGCACGAGGGCGACGAATCCCAGGATTAGGAGGGGCGACATCGGTGGTCGCGTGCCCGGCGAGAGCGGCTGAGGGCCGCGGACGCGGCCCCACGTGCCCACCTCGGTGAGCTGTCCCTCATGTTATCACCCCTTATCACCCCTCCGGTATAATCGGCCCGGATCCATGGCGGCTAGTGCCTGGGGGGCGGTCGAATGAGACAGGTCGTAGCGGTAGCGGCGTTGGTGTGGGCCGTGACTCCGGTGGCGGCGCAGGAGCGCGGGAGCGCCTGGACGATGCCGCGCATGGTTGACGGCAGCCCTGATCTGCAGGGGATCTGGACGACGCAGACTTTCACCCCCCTGCAACGGCCGGAACATCTCGGTGAGCGGGAGTTCCTTACCGACGAGGAGATGGCCGCTCTGAGGGAGGTCCTGACCGCCGAGGGCGTAGACCCGCTCCGTGGCCGGGCATTCTCTGACATCCTCTCAGGTGACCCTGAGCGTCAAGTGGCCGCCACGACGCAGGCCGATCCAACCCACTACAACAACGAGCAGTGGCTGCGAACCGAGGTACCTAAAGGGCTTTCGAGTACCCGCACCTCGCTGATCGTCGATCCGACAAATGGGCGCATTCCGCCGCAGAACGAGTCCGGTCGGGTCCGCGGAGAGGCGAGACGTGCCGCTCGTGGCTACGACAGTTACCTGAACCGGCCGGCGCAGGAGCGGTGTCTGGTGTGGAACCACGAAGGGCCGCCCATGATCCCACCCCCGTACAACGACCTGTATCTGATCTTCCAGGTGCCTGGCTATGTCGTGTTGTTCCCGGAGATGGCTAACAATCCGCCCAGAATCATCCCCACTGACGGCCGTCCTCACATCTCGGATCGTATCCGCCAGTGGCCCGGGCATTCGGTTGGCCGTTGGGAGGGCGACACCCTGGTGGTCGATACGACGAACTTCACGACCAAGACCGGTTTTCAGGGATCTGGCGAGGAACTGCACGTCGTCGAACGATTCACTCGGCAAGACGCCGACACCATCCTGTACGAGTTCACCGTTGAGGATTCCGCGACGTGGGACCGGAGTTGGAGCGCGGAGATGCCGATGATGCGGGCCGAAGGTCCCCTCTTTGAGTACACCTGCCACGAGGGGAACTACGGCATGGTGAATACGATGCGCGGTGCAAGACGGGCGGATCGCCTCGCCGCTGAGGGCGGGGCGGAGTCCCGCTGAGTGAGGCGGCGCCGAGTTAGTCGAGGTGGCGGCGGAGTTGGCAGGGCAAGACCGGGAGGGGCTGATGAGCACACGGGGGTGGTGGCTGGGTGTACTGATCGCTCTTGGCGGCGTCGCCATGTGTGCGCCGCCGCCCGAGGTGCGGACCTGGCTAGCCGGCGACTCTCATATCCACAGTCATTGGAGCCCCGGCTACGACCGACGGCAGAATCCGCCGGTGCCGCTAAAGGGGCTCGACGCGATCTACTCCACGCCGCGTAATGCCGCTATGGCCCGGGAGCATGGGCTGAACTGGATGGTCACGACCGACCACGGCGGGCCCAACCACTCGCAGCTCAACTTTGGCCAGGCCTATCGAGAGCTGCAGCTGTCGCGCAGGCTCATTCCCGAGGTCCTGCAGTTCTACGGCATGGAACTCAACATGCCTGGCATGGACCACCACACCCTGATTATCCCGAGGGTGGAGGACGAAGCTGAGATCCTTCGTGAGATCGAGGCAGGCTTCGATCAGAACGAGGGATGGGAACTGCCCTCGGATCCCACTCGGCGTGGCGCGCCAGCCCGCCGCCGTCTCTTGCAGCATGTCAGTGGCCTGAGTTCCCTGCCTCTGATGTTCGCCAATCACCCCTCGCGGTCGGCCAGCGGCGTTGGTGTGTACGGGCTCGATAGTCCCCAGGAACTACGTCAGAACTCGGATCTGGCTCCCCGGGTGTATCGGGGGATGGAGGGCGCTCCTGGGCATCAGGCGGCTACCCTTCAGCCGGACGGGACGCCAGGGCGCCGCGGTCGCTCAGGACGGCTCGGCGTACGTGGTGTTTATCGGGCGTCACCCACTCGGGGCGGGTTCGACCAGATGACGGCAATCGTCGGCGGTCTGTGGGACAGTCTGCTCGGGGAGGGACGCCGGTTCTGGATCGTGGCGACTTCCGACTCACACGTGCACTACGCCGATCCCGTGCAGCAAGGCGCTGATTTCTGGCCAGGTGAGTATCAGAAAACCTACGTCAAGGCGTTGCCGACCTACGACGATGTGCTCGACGGTCTCCGGGAGGGTCGGATCTTCGCGGTGGCTGGCGATCTCGTGTCCGAGCTCGACCTCTCGGCGTCCGCTGCGGGCGAGCAGGCCGGAGCGGGCGGTGCACTCAGCGTTGCCGCGGGAACCTCTGTCGATGTGACGATCCGGTTCCGTGACCCGGAGGCGGTCAACGCGGCTGGTGAGAACCCGACGGTCGCCCGGGTGGATCTGATCGTGGGGAGGCTCCATGCCCCGCTGGCCGACCAGCGGATCGACCGTAACCCCACCGCGCGCGTGGCGGAGCGTTTTGGTCCAGGCTCCTGGAGTAGGTCGGGCGAGGTCGTTACCATTACGACCAGGGTATCGGCGGGTGCGCATGGTGTTTTCGTGAGGGTCAGGGGCACCAACACGGCTGAACTAGAGCCGGCGCCTGATCCGCCTGGCGAATCGCCCTGGCAGGATCTCTGGTTCTATTCGAATCCGCTCTTCATCGAAGTCGAGTGATCGACGACCCCTGGTTTTACGTAACGGCGGTCGTGGCGGTGCTCATCGTCGGGATCGCGAAGGGCGGCCTCGGCGGCGGGATCGCCGTGGTTGGGGTGCCTCTGATGGCGATGACGGTTAGTCCCGTCCAGGCTGCCGCAGTGCTGCTGCCCATTCTGATGGTGATGGATGTCTTGGCCCTGCGCGCGTACTGGGGACACTGGGACGTGGCTAATCTTCGGGTGCTGCTGCCCGCCTCGCTGGTCGGCACCCTGCTCGGGTTTCTCACCGCCGGGCTCCTGTCACCAGACGGATTGCGCGTGCTGGTGGCCGCGATCGCGCTGGTCTACGCGCTCCGCCACTTTAGTGCCACCCAGCTGGAGCCACGTGCCGCCGAGCCGCTCGCTGGTAGCGTCTGGGGCGCCCTGTCGGCGTTCACGAGTTTCTCAGTCCACGCCGGTGGCCCCCCGCTCCAAGCGTATCTGTTGCCACAGGCAATGGCCCGCACGAGGTTTCAGGCGACGAGCGTTGTTTTCTTCTTCGTCGTGAACTGGTCGAAGGTCGGTCCGTACGCCTGGCTGGGGCAGTGGACGGCCGACAACCTCGTGACCTCCGCGGTTCTCTTGCCGCTGGCGCCGCTCGGCGTCTCGATGGGCCGTCGGCTGCATGACCGCGTCGACGACCGCCTCTTTTTCCTGATGGTGCACATCGGCCTGCTGCTCATCGGTGTCAAGCTACTCTACGATGTGTTCGGGCCGACTCCCTGACCGAGGTAAGCGGGCCGGGGGCGGGTGTAGGATGGATTAAACACTCGAATCATGGAGGGTGGGGTGATTGATCGGAATCACGTCGTAGCCGGATTCGTGTTTGCGGTGTTGGCTGCGGGCATGGCATCGGCGCAGGAGGGTGATGGCGTGCCTCGGCTGGCGGATGGCCGGCCGGATCTGCAGGGGGTCTGGGACTTCCGGACTGCGACACCGCTCGAGCGTCCGCAGGGGATGGGAGAGCGTCTCACCGAGGAACAGGCGGCGGCGTTTGAAGCCGGCGCGGCTGCTGCCCAGCAAGCGGCTGACCGGCGCCCAGCCGAGGGAAGCGTTGGTGCTTACAACGCGTTCTGGTTGGACTTTGGCACCAATGTGACTGATGACCGACGGACGTCCCTCATTGTCGACCCGGACACAGGGCGGCTCCCCGCACTCGTCGACGGCGTGCAGCGGCAAATCGGATCACTTGACGAAGACCTCCCGGGTGAGCTTCCGTGGCGGGTCCGCTCAGCTGGCATTGGTGCGGATGGGCCGGAGGAGCGTGGTCTGGCCGAGCGGTGCCTGGTCGGGTTTAACTCGGGTCCTCCGATGATGCCGAGTGCTTACAACAACAACATGCAGCTGTTCCAGACCGGCGATCACGTGGCCATCTTGAACGAGATGGTGCATGACGTGCGCATGATCCCGCTCGATGGCGCGTCGCGTTCTCCCGATGGAGTGCCGCAGTGGGCAGGGAACTCCCGCGGGCACTGGGAGGGAGACACGCTGGTGGTCGAGACGGACAACTTTTCCGACCAGCGGGCGAGTTTCGAACCGAACGCGCTGGTCGCTTTAGGCACCGGTGGCACCCTACTGCTCACCGAACGGTTCACACGGGTGAGTGTCGACACGTTGTTGTACGAATATATCGTTAGTGACCCGTCGGTCTTCACCGCTCCTTTCACCGTGGCCTTGCCGATGCGTTTGTCGAGCGAGCTCGTCTACGAGTACGCCTGTCACGAGGGTAACTACGGCATGGTGAACGCCCTGAGTGGCGCCCGCGCCGCCGATAATGGGCGCTAACCACGACGGCCAGGGCCGAGAGGGCTGAGATGGACGATGATGGCTGGTGGCAGGCGAGGGCGCGGGCACGATTGCGACGGGCGGGACGGCTAGTCGACAGGGGGAGACGGATGCGGCTCTGGGTTACGGTAGTACTCGGCGCGATGGCGATGGTGTCGACGGCCGCGGCCCAGTCGTCGACGGTACCAGCGGAGGGCGGGGATATTGTCGTGACCCCGCTGATGCATGCGAGCGTCCAGATCGAGTACGACGAGCTGGTGATCCAGGTAGACCCGTGGAGCGCGGCTGATCTGTCCGACGCCAAGCCGGCCGATCTGATTCTGGTGACCGATGATTCCGGCCATCACCTTGACGTCGAGGCCATCGCCGAACTCCGCAAGATGGGCGCTCCGGTGGTGCTCACGGCGGCGGCTGCCCGCCGCTTCGACGAGGGCACGGTCATGGCCAACGGTGAACGGGCGACAGTGGTCGGGGTACCGATCGAGGCCGTCGGCGCGTATGACATGACACCTGGCAGCCCGTTCCATCCGAAGGGCGAGGCGAACGGCTATGTGGTGACGCTGGGAGGGACGCGCCTCTTCTTGGCTGGCGTCGGCGAGTGTGTGCCTGAGATTCAGGCGCTCGAAGACATCGACGTCGCGTTCATGCCGATGAACCTGCCCGTCGATCGAATGCGGCCGCGGCCGGTGGCCGAGTGTCTGAAGACCTTCCGGCCTTCAATCGTGTATCTCAACCACTACGACCAGACCTTCGCGAGCTGGCTGGGAAGCCGAGAGGGTACACCTCCGCCTGACCGACAGGACACGCCGGGTACAATCCGGGCCCTGCGCGAGGCGCTCGAGGGCGAGGATGTCGAGCTTCGAGACGTCGCCTGGTACCCACCTCGCTAGCCGGATTAGCGTGGGACGAATGCCAGGAACCGACGTGGGTTGTCGACGAGGATCTTGTTGATCATCGTTTCCGGTACTCCGGCGTAGCGCAGTTTCGGCACGAACTGCATTAATACCGTGGCCCACCCGTGGCCGTAGTAACGGTTAAACTGCCGGAGGTTGCCCTGGTCGGAGGAGAGCAGGATATGGTCCTCTAGTCCGGCATCCAGCAGGTCCTGCACCATCCGCACCTTGGCAGCCGCCGGGATGTCCGACCGAGTCATCTCGTGGCCGACGGTATCGAGCCCGATGAAGGCACCCCGTTCCGCGATCCGTCGATGGGTCGCGAGCGGATCATGTTCAGGCTTGAGCGTGGCCATGTGTCCGATGACCACGTGGGCTGGGTCGATGCCGATTTCGTCGATGATGTCCAACTGATCGATCGCGCAGCTCGGACAGCTTTCGTGCGGCGTGTGAGTGAAGATCGGCAGACCGGTCTGCTGGTGGGCGCGGGCGACCGCCCGGTGCACCTTTCGCTCGTCGGGGCGCATCTCCAAGGAGGAAGCGATCTCCCCGAAGGCGCCCCAGCGCTGAGCGGCAGCGTCGGCGACAAGCTCGTCGACCAGTGCGTCCTCACTCATTTCGGCGACTCGCACCGGGTAGATAGAGAACCCGATATCCTGGAAGTAGCTGCCGGCAGCGACGATGCGCACGTCGGCCTGACTGGCGATGCGGTTGAGCACCTCACGTTGCTCGAGGGTTCGGCGTCCCGTCGCGGCGTCTACGATGCATCCGAGGCCATTGAACGCGCACTGCCGGAGCTCTTCCAGCGCGAGCTCGACGTCGCCACGTCCGACGTGTTCGTGAAAAAGCGTGGCGCCGGTAGAGAGGGTGGTTGGAGCGACGTCGCCGGTGAGCGTCCGGATGACTGCCCCGCTCGGGAACGACGGCGTGTCGACGGTCGAGAACTGCTGCTGCCCGGCCTCGGCAGAGAGTTGACCGGTGGCTAGGGCCGCGCCGGTAGTACCGAAAGCACGGAGGGCATCGCGACGAGAAGGATGGAAGCGTGAGTGGTGGATCATGCATCTCTCCGTTGGCCGCCGTGGCCGGTGTTCACCAGGCTCGTCCCCTTCGGGGGCGCGAGGTCCAGGGGGCGCGGTAAGGCGGCTTTGATATCATTCGCGGCTGGGTTGACGCGACGGCGATCGTAGTGCCGTCGCTGGTCTAGCAGCGTCCTCAGGACATTATGCCGGCTCGGAATCTTGATCGACGGTCGTTTTTGTGCGCGGGTGCCACCGCGATGGTTGGCCTCGGGGCGTTCGGTGCCGGTCGGGCCCAGGAGCCCGAACTGCTACGGAGCTACCTGGCCGACCTCGACGGGAACGGCGTAGTCAATGCGGCCGATCTCGAGATTGCCCGCCAGGCTGCGCTGACCGGGCGGGGCTACCGGGTCATGCCCAATACCGGCTACGACTTCCGGGCCGATGTCTTTGGTCGCGGCGAGGTGGATCAGGCGTCGGTCGATGCGGTGGCGGCTGCCGTGACGGCCAGTGCGGCGGGAGACCTGTGGGTCGAGCCGAGGCCGATTACTATCGCCTGGCATTACTCGTGGTACGACCTGCTTCAGCGCCCCCTGCTGGAGCAGACGGTGCGCTATCTCGGTGGCGACTACCTCTCTAGCGATCCCGCCATCGAGACCGAATTCAACGAACTTAAGAATGAACTCGGGGTTACCGTCGACGCGGTCAGTTGGATCCCACCGCGGGTGACGCCGACGATCCTGCCGAATATCGACGAGGGCTACTTCTCGGCGACTAACCTCGCGACGCGCTACCTGGCGCTTCTGTACGAGAACACGATCGCGCTACCGTTGACCGGGGGGCGTATCGACTTTCGGGACGTGCAGGTTGGCCAGCTTCTGATAGCTGATTTCGTCGCGATGGCCGAGACCTTGGCCGATGCACGCGACCGCTACCCGTCCCGGGTGTTCCTCCTCGACGGTCGGCCGGTGATCTTCATCTTTGGCTCCCATTCCTGGGGACTTAACTCGACAGACAAGTTCGAGTTCGATCGGATGGCTGATATTGTCGGGATTGCGCGCGACGAGTTTGCTCGCGTCTACGGAACCCAACCGTATCTGGTCGGTGATGAGCTACTGTCGATCGCATCGACGACTTCGCCCCCCTCGCATCGGGTCAGCCGGACGCGAAATTTCGATGCGGTCTTCAGCTACCATGCCGCCAACCTGAAGGTCGAAGCGGAAGCGTTCGAGATGAACGAGGCGTACGCCGCGCTGCAGCGCAGCCGACTGGTACGAGCGGCCAAGGCCATGCGCGGCATCCGTAGCCGCCACAGCGGTTCCCGCATCCTGATTATCCCAAGTCTCGCCGGCGGCTTTGCGAAGCGTGCACTTCCGATCTTGAGCGCCAGTCGAGCCGCCTACGCGGATTACCTCAGTTTACTTACGCGCTATCACGAGGAGAGCTACCTTGTGGAGCAGTGGGCGGGCGCCGTCGGCACGGCGGCGGTCCCGGCGCCGATCTACTCGGTGGGGTCTTGGAACGAGGAGTTCGAAGGTCACTGCGTCTTTCCGTCGAGCTTCAACCTCGCGCTGGCCGGCGAGGTCCAGGGTGGGTTCGACTGGGGGCTGGCGTTGCGTCAGCGGTTCGGCTGGAACCACTACGCGTTCCGCGACATCGTCGCCTAGTCCCGCCAACCCGCTCGGAGGTCCTCGGGTACGCGTCCCCGTGCCTCGACACTTCTCGGCGGCCCGTCGTTTTCGACACGGTAGAACGCGACAAAATCGACGGCCTCCGCCAGTACCTGGAGCGGAAACGCTGCCACCAATCCGGTGGTCGTGGCTGATGGTTCCGCGCCGAATTTCCGGAGCGTGTCCTCGCCTCCGACCCAGAGCGGCCGGACGAGCGTTGGCTGAGGTGTTCGGCAGCAGGTCGGGGTGCCTTCTGGGACGACTGCGACCTCGAGGGTCGAGGGGTCTACCCCTGGGAGGGGGGGGAACGCCACGTAGACCACCGGTGCCCGCATCCATTCGGGCACCTCCGTGGCTGACAGCGTCCGTCCTCCACGTCGAGCTGCCAAGCCGGCCGTCGCCACGCGAACAAACGGGGTGTAGATGGTGCCCGCACGGTGTCCACTCGCGCCCACGGCCTCCAGCGGGATAGGTTGCACTGGCCCGGTTAGCGAGAGAGCACCGGCGATCTCGGCGGTGCTGAGCCCGCGGGGCGCTCGGGAGGTAAAGACGTGGAGGGTGGGGATCCGATCAGCCGGTCGCAGCGCCGGCGGTTCAAGTAGCAGGACGACCACCATGAGGCCAGCGACGACCGGTCCGGTGGTTCGCAGAGCGCGCAGCACCGTTCGAGTATACGGCGGGCGGTGACTTGCGGGCTTACGCGAGCAGGCCGAAGATGCCGCCGGTGTGCACAAATAACGGACGGTCACCGAACAGGCCCGGTTCGTGCATCAGGGCGCGTAGCGCTTTCCCGGTGTAGACCGGGTCGAGCAGTAGCCCCGTGCTCCGCGCGACGCTGGCGATGTCGGCAAGCTCGTCCGGGTGGCTTACCGCATAGCCGCCGCCCTTGTAGCCCTCGACCACGCGGATTTCGGTTTCTTTGATCTGCGGAAGTTGAGGCCAGCGGTCACAGGCCTCGGCACTGATCTGGGCGATGCGAGCCTGGAAGGTCGGGGCGTCGTCGCAGATGGCGACGCCGTACACCGGGATGTCCAACTCGCGCCGGCGTACGCCGATTGCCAGGCCGGCGTGGGTGCCGCCACTCCCGGTGGCGCAGACTATTGCGGAGGGAGGGAGGCGCCACTGGGTCCGCAGCTCGTCGACGCACCGGAGATAGCCCCAGGTTCCCAGAGCGTTGCTTCCCCCCTCGGGGATTACGTAACCCTTGGGACCGGCTGCGGCTGTCATCAGCTGGGCACGGTCCCGATACTGTTCGTGGGTGATGAAGGTGATCTTGGCGCCGACGAGGCGGTCGAGAGCTAGGTTGCCAGTAGAGGGGGCCTCGTCTGGCGGAGGGGCGTCGCAACGGAGAAAAAGGTGACAGCTGAGGCTGAGTTGCGCCGCTGCAATCGCCGTGGCCCGGCAGTGATTGCTCTGAATGCCACCGCAGGTAACCACCCGGGTCGCGCCGCGGGATAGGGCGTCGGCGAGCAGGTACTCGAGCTTTCTGACCTTGTTGCCAGTCAGGCCGGTGCCCGTTAGGTCATCTCGTTTTACCCAGAGGGTTGGTGTGTTGCCTGGGAGGTCGTATGGTTCGAGCGGTGTAGGGAGCTGAGCTAACCGGAGCCGAGCCGGTTCGGTAACCGATGACATTCCGCACAGGGTATCGCGGCGGAGTCACTAGAACCGGAAAAGGCGAGTGAACTTCACGATGAAGGCGCGGTTTTCGAGCATCGGGAAGTCGCGCCCCGGGGCGAGGGCGGTATCCCGCTGGTCGTTGTAGACGACGAAGATCTCGCTCCCAGGCCGGTATTCCCACCGCAGGCGGAGGTTGGTGCTGAGCGAGTTGCGGCTGGAGTTGTATTGCAGCAAGCCACCAAAGAACATGCGCGGGGTGAAGGTGTAGGTCACGCGACTTGTGGCCAGCGTCGTTGTGAAATTCCCCTGCGGCAGGCTGATGTCGTTCACCGAGATACTTGGCTCGAACGAGAACTGCGGCGTGATCTCGACCCGTGCTCCGGTGAATCCGACCGCCGTGATGTCACCACCAAAGAAGTCGCCGACCTGTAGCGACAGGCGACCGGAGATGCGGCGTTGGGCTCCCATGCCGTAGGCGATGTAGTAGTCCTGGAACTCGTACCCGCCGACCGGAATACTGATGTTGCTCGAGATGTCGAATGGGTCAAACAGCATTTCGTAGGACTGCTGGACGTCGGCGATGAACTCGTCGCTGTTTTCGAACTCGGTCTGAAAGCTGGCGTTTAGGTTGCGCGTTTCTAGGGTTCCCGCGACGGTTTCGATGTAGTCGACTTTGCCCTTGAAGGTGAATTGGCGGACAAGCTCGATCGCAGGTCGTGGGCTGTACTGGGCTTGGACGACGGTCTTTCGGAAGTCGTTCCGTCGGAGAAAGCCGACCTCCGGGTTGAAGTTGTCGCCAACCAGGAGGTGATCGATGCCGAGGGCATATAGGTCGCCGTTGTAAGTCATGGCGGCCTGGTAGCTTTCGTTCTCACCTTTCAGGTCAGGCGTTTCGGTGCGGGCCCAGAAGGCGTTGAAGTTCAGGTTGTCGTAGAACGAGAACAGGCCGTCGACGCCGAACGCCTGGTTCGAACCGTCGCCCTCGAGCGACACAGAACGGTTGGTGAAGATTCCCCCGATACTGCTCCGGCGCAGGATGTCACGCTTGACCCGCAGTACCGTGAAGTTTGTTCCGGCGATGCTCGACGAACGCACGTCGTCGGTCTGGATGTTGAGTGCACCGACACTAAACGGGCCCGTCTTTCCGGTGAGTCGTCCGCCTCCTAGGATGGGTACCGTTTCGCCAGACTCGAGGCCAATCCGGCGGCTGAAGAACACCGTCGGCTCGTCGCCGCCACCGAAGAAGCCGCCGGCCCCGGGGCGTCCGCCGCTCCCGGGTCCGCCGAGACTGCCGAAGCCCACGCCCTGCCCGAAGTCGAAGATGCCCCGACTCTCCAGGAAGAATTCGCGCTTCTCTGGAAAGAACAGACTGAACCGGGTCAGGTTGACTTGCTGCTCGTCCACCTCGACCTGGGCGAAGTCGGTGTTATAGGTGAAGTCGGCAGTCAGGTTCTGGGTGACGCCGTACTTGACGTCCACTCCAAAATCCCCATCTCCGTTGTTGCGGATCTGCGGGGTTTGGTTCAAGTCTGTGGCACTCGATCCGATCGCGTAGGGCTTGATCTCGAAGGTCCGGTTGTCCGTGGGCACCTCGATTCCGGTGACCGTGCCGGCCGCGGAGAGCCGGAATAGCCCAGGCCCTCCGGAAATGGCGACCGGACTCAGATAGGTCGACTCGTTCTTGTGTTTGATTTGCCGGCCCAGATGAATTCCCCAGACCTGGCTGGTCTCGGGGCGGAAGCGAAGTGACTTGAACGGGATTTCCATCTCGACTGTCCAGCCGCCGTCGAACCGGCCGCTGCGGACGTCCCAGATCGGATTCCAGTCGCTGTTCGGGTTGCCCTCGTCGGTGAGCTGATAGTCGAAGAACCCGCCGAGCGGGTTGATCATGAACGCATAGCCGTTGCGGCGGTCGTAGAACGTGTCGAGTGCGACGCTGAAGGTCTCGTTGTCGATTAACTGGAACGAGTCACGCTGCATCTCGTTGGCGACCCACTCTGATTCTGGAGCCGAGTCCCACAGGCGGCCGGTGACATAGATGTTGTCGTCGTCGAAGAAGATCCAGGCCTCGGTCCGTTCGGTGGCGGGTTCGCCGTTGTCTGGCAACTGCTGGACAAAGCCATCGAGCGAGTCGACCGTGTCATAGACGGCCTCGTCGAGGAGGCCGTCTATGTCGATCGGCTGATCGATTCTGACGGCGCGCACGGTGACCCGGCCCGCCTCGTCCCGACTCAGCGTCGCTGGCGCTTCCGGCGGGGGAGGACCGTCGATCAAAATGGTTGGGGTGGCCGCCAACCCGCTCAGGTCGACATCAGATCCGGACGTCGGTTCCGGGCCGGCCAGGGCCGGCTCGGCCGCTGGTGCTGGCATGGCTCGTGGTGCGGGTTCGGCGGGTGAGGCCGGCGCACTCGCCGACTGCATCGCATCAAGAAGTCGGGCTGCGAGATCGTCCTGGAGGCTGAACAGGTCTCCCATCGCCCCGTCTACCCGGGCGGAGGCCGCTACGGCTCCGGAGCTGGGGTCGGTAACTCGCGCCGTGAGTCTGAGCTGGTCTCCCAGCCGCTGATACCCACCGGTGACCTGCCACGAGACGGGACGGGGCGTCGGGCCCCACTGCACTTGAAAGCCGGCTCCGCCCAGCTCGGCGGCAAGGGTTTCGGCGATTCCCGTGCCGATCCAGGTATCTTCTGGGGCTCCGCTGATGTTCTCGAAGGGCGTGATCGCGATCCGTGCGTCGGTCGGGGCCTGTTGGGCGAAGGCAGACGGGGAGGCAGCGAAAAGAGTCAGCGCGACCAGCCATCCGCGATGACAGGGCATCAGTGGCTTCATAGGAGTCTTATCGGCACTTTATCCATGTGCCCTCGTATTTCTGGCGATTCTCTGGCCCGCCGGGCGGATGTGAGAGGATCGGGCTGTCCCCTGTGGGGGACGGTGAGGAGTTAAGAAATGTCGAATCAATACGAGGGGCGGGTGTCCAGGCTCGCGATGGGAATGGTCGCGCTAGTCGCGGCCGGGGGGCTAGGGTGCGGCGGCGGGCCGGCGACGGAGCCGGCTGATGCTCTCGAGGGGGCAGCGAGCCCGGCGGCGAACACCGACGCGGTCGGTTCGCCTCCGGCCCGCATTGAAGCCGAGCGAGGCGGATTCATCCCCGAGGGTGTCGAGTACGACATGACGAATCGACGCTTTCTTACGGGGTCGCTCAGTGAAGGTACGGTGTTCGAGATCGGTTCAGACGGCAGCGTGATGCCGTTCATCAGCGACGACGAGTTGGTGTCGTCGGTGGGTATTGAAGTCGACGAGCTGCGGGACCGATTGTTCGTCGCCAACGCTGATTTCGGCGTGTTTCAGGGCGCGACCTCAGGCCAGGCCAAGCTGGGCGTCTATGACCTGAACAGTCGGGAGCGGCTTGCTATGGTCGATCTCGCCGTCGTGGCCGAGATGGGCGACGATGCGGCCTTTTTCGCCAACGACGTGGCGGTGGCCGACGATGGAACGGCTTTTGTCACCGATACCCAGCTGAACGCCATCTATCGAGTGGGGACGGACTACACCGCTTCGCTTCTCGTCCGATTCGAGGACGGCCCTGGGCCCAACGGGCTGGTCCATCATCTGTCCGGGTTCCTGCTGGTCGGTCGGGGCGACACTCTGTGGAAGGTGCCGATCGACGATCCTGGTGCTGCGGCGGCGGTGAGTCTCTCTGAGCCGGTGCCGGGGCAGGACGGGCTCATCTGGTCGGTCGGCCGATTGGCAATCGTCAGCAACTCGTCGAATCAGGTCGCAGCGCTGACAAGCGACGACGACTGGGTCACCGCGAATGTGGTGGCGGTGGCCACCTACGACGAGGCGGCGACTACCGGCGCGGTCGTTGATGATGACGTCTACGTCGTGCACCCCGTCTTCCAGGGCGAAGGGGTGCCGAGCCTGGAGCGGGTAGTCTTCCAGTAGGCCGAGCGAGCCGAGCCGTGGGAAAACTGTTGAGGGTGATCGTGATGGTGTTGGCAGGGGCCGGAGGCGCGACGGCGCAATCCAGTCCTGAAACCGAGGCTCGTCTGGCGCTCGATCGGTTTATCGAGCGGTGGAACACCGGCGACGACGTCCAGCTTCGCGAAGCGATGCACTTCCCGTTCGCCACTGTCGCTGGCGGTGGTGTGGTGATCGTCGCCGACGAGCCTGGCGACTTCCGTGCCGGCTTCGACGAACTGCGTGAGAACGAAGGTTGGAGTCGGAGTACGTTCGACTTCGACAGCTTTAGCGTGCTCCGTTCGTCGCCTGAGAAGGTGCATCTCGAGATCAGCTACAGCCGACTCAGGACGGACGATACAGTCTATCGCCAGTCGCGTGTCTTCTACATTGTGACCCGAGAGGATGGCCGCTGGGCGATTAAGCTCCGGTCGCCGGCCCGGCCTCTGCAGCCGCTGAGCGACGTCGAGCGGGACGAGATTGTCTCCGAGGCCAGGGGCGCCATCCTGCAGTTCTTCACCGCGTTCAATGCTGGTGACGCGGATGCGGCGGTGGAGGTGGTACACCATCCGCATCTCTTCCTGCGCCCTCCTGGTGGGTTCCGCGTCGCGGCGAGTGCGGAGGACGGTCCACGGCCCGACTTCGACGCGATGCGCCAGACCGAGGGCTGGCACATGAGCTCGATCGACGCGCTGGAGGCCACGAGTGTGACCCGTGACAAGGTGCACTTTCAGATCACCTTCACGCGTTGGCGACCAGACGGCACCCGCTATTGGACGGTTCCAGCGCTCTGGATCGTGACCCGGGCCGACGGGCACTGGGCGGTGCAGGTACGCTCCCTGTTTCCTGCAACCTACGACGACCGCTAGCGCGGCCCATCCGGGGCGACTAGCGCAGTCCGTGCTGGGCTAGGAAGTCGCGGATCGAACCGTAGATCCGAAGGTTTTCTTCCCGGCTGAAACCGCCATGGCCGCCGCCCTCGATGGTAACGAGCTCATTAGGGACGCCCGCGCGCTCCAACGCCTCGTGCAGGCGCACGCTGTGATCGTAGGGGACGATGCTGTCGGCATCCCCGTGAATGCTGAGCACCGGAGGCAGGCCGTTCCGTACGTAGGTCAGCGGTGAGACGCGTCGAGCGACATCGGCCCGATCGGACCGGCTTCCGAGCCAAGCCTCGGTGAAGTTACCGGAGGTCCCCGGCGGACCTTCCATGAGTCCCACCACGTCGGCTATGCCGTACCAGTTGATGATGGCGGCCACCTGGAGATCGGCCATCGAGGTGGTCCCTGTCGACCAGGTTCGGTTGCGGTCACCTGGACACTGACGGTCCAATCCGGCGTCCGCGGTGACCATGCCAGTGGTGAGTGAGAGGTGACCGCCCGCGGAATTACCGGTCACGACGATGCGGTTCACATCGACGTTGAAGCGTTCGGCGTTGCGATAGATCCACCGTAGCGCGCAGCGGCAATCTTCGACCGCGGCCGGGGCGTGGGCGGTATCGGCCATGCGGTATTCGACGTTAACGACGTTCCAGCCCATTTCGAGATAGGGGAGGAAGGTCAACGCCGACGCCTCCTTGTTGCCGTTGGTCCATCCGCCGCCGTGGATGTACATCACGGTCGGGGCTGGGCCGTCCCCGGTCCGGGACTGGTAGACGTCGAGCAGCAGTTCATGCCCTCCGGCCCGGAGATAGACAACGTTCGGTACCAGGCGGTACCCGGTGGCTACCTCCACGAACCTGGTGGCGGCGTCGTTCGCCTGTCCGGTCGCAGATGAGGGAATGACCAGGGTGGCAGCCACGAGGGCGAGGCCGAGGGTCAGCTGTCGCATCGGTAAAGCTCCTTGTGTTGTGTCCGGCCGTAGCCGGCAGGGAGGCGAGTATAGCCGGGTCACGCGCCCGGCAGGGGTCGCCGTCCGGCATAGGTGCCCCTCTCGCCAAGCGCCTCTTCGATCCGCAGTACCTCGTTCCACTTGGCCATGCGCTCCGAGCGTGCGAACGAGCCGACCTTGAGTTGGCCGGCCGACCAGCCGACGGCGAGGTGCGCGATGGTCACGTCCTCAGACTCTCCTGAGCGGGCCGACACAATCGTGCCGAAGCCGACCTCGTGCGCGGTCGACAGGGCGGTGTGGGCCTCGCTCAGCGTGCCGATCTGGTTCGGTTTGACCAAAAGCGCTGTGCAGGCACCATCGGACGCCGCCTTACGGGTGCGGTGGGCATCGGTAACCAGGTAGTCGTCGCCCACCACCTGCACGCGGTCGCGCACCGCGTCGGTGAAACGTCGCATGCCGGCGTGGTCGTCCTCCGCCAGAGGATCTTCGATTGAGGCAATCGGGTAGCGGTCGATCCAGTCCACGAGCATGGCGCATAATCCGTCGGTATCGACGTCGCGGCCCTCTAGTCCGAGTCGGTACCGACCGGACTTGCCGAACTGCGAGGCGGCGATGTCGAGGGAGATCGCTACCTCCTCTCCGGGCACGCGCCCCGCATCTTCGATCGCGGCGACCAGCAGCTCCAGAGCCGCCTCGTTGGTCTCGAACGCCGGCCAGAAGCCGCCTTCGTCCGCGACACCTTGCCGCAGCCCGTCGCGAGACAGACGCGCGCCCGCCGCCCGGTAGATCTCGGCCGTCCAGTCGAGTCCCTGGGCAAAGCTCCCGGCGCCAACGGGCATCACCATGAAGTCCTGGACGTCGACGCGTCCCTCGGCGTGGGCGCCCCCGCCCAGAATCTGGATCTCTGGCAGCGGGAGGATGGCCTCAGCGTCTGCGGGAAGCAGCCGACGCCAGAGTGGTCGGCCGTCGGCGTTGGCGGCCGCGTTAGCGCACGCCATCGAGACGGCGATGAGCGCGTTGCCACCCAGGCCTTGTCGTTGGGGGCTGGGATCGAGAGAGACCAGCAGCGCGTCGAGGGCAACTTGGTCTCGGACGTCCCGGCCGATAAGCATGGGCGCGATCGACTGCTCGACGTTGCGGACGGCTCGGGTGACATCGAGCCCGCCGAAGGCCGTCCCGCCGTCTCTCAAGTCGGTCGCCTCGCCCGAGCCTGTTGATGCGCCGGCCGGCGCGATCGCCCGTCCGGTGGCGCCGCTCTCGACGTGGATCTCGACCTCGACCGTCGGGCGGCCGCGTGAGTCCCAGACACGTCGACCTCGCACCTGGACGATGTCGCACGGCGAGCCCGTCATTCGGGTCCTTTCCATGGGGTGTCGCTCACCGCGTCTCGCCAGGCCTCACGCAACGCGCGCACGGAGTCGGTCTGACGGCGGATCTCGGCGATGGCGAAGGCACGCACGAATTGTTGCTGTGGGCGGTCGAGATACTCGACGGGCGATTTCCCGTCGACCCGTGCCAGCAGCAGCGCCGAGAGGAGCGTCGCGGTGCGGGTGGCGTGACGGGCGGTTAGTTCCCAGTCAATCTGCGCCTCGTAGGCAGTGACCAGGCGATCGAACGCGTCGAAGAGCGCCTCACGCGCCTCCGGTCGCCAGATGCATTTGAGTAGGAGGTGGTTGAGGCAGAAGGCGAGATCAAACGCCGGGTCGCCGTACCAGGCGCACTCGGCGTCCAGAAACACCGGACCGTCTGGGCCAACCAGAATATTCTTGGGGCTGACGTCGCCGTGCACGACGCACAGTCGGGTCTGGGCGGTGCGATCTGCCAACGCCCGAAGCTGTTCGGACAGCGCCGGGTGCCGAGCGGCGGTCGCGCGAAAATAGGGGTCGAGTCGGATCGCGGCGAAGATCTCGTCGGTGGCGAAGCGCGTCCGCTGGTCGTCATCTCCCGCCGTCGCGGCATGGAGGCGACCGAGGGAGGCGCCGACCGCGGTGGCGGTGTCCGGATCGATCTGGCCTGCGGCGAGTTCCTGTTTCCATACCCGAAAGCGCGTCGGTTCCAGATAGGTCATCGCGAAGCATCCGGCCGCGTCGTCTCGCCCGAGCAGGCGAGGCACGCTGGTGGGGAGGACGCGGGCCGCCATGGTGAGCCAGTCCCATTCGTGCCGATTTCTGGCGGTCGGCACCTCCCAGAGGGCATCTACTTTGAGCCGGGGGAGCGCTCGCTTCACGCAGATCGGACCGCCGGCCAACTCGACCCGCCAGATGTCTGACGAGATGCCACCGACGAGCGGAGCCATCGGAGGTGTCTCGTCACCGAGGAGCCCCATGCGGCGCAGGGCGGCGGCGATGGTCTGCTCGGCAGAGGGCACGGAACGTATGATAGCGGCGGTCATGCCGGAGGAGGCGAAGATGCGGGTGGTGCTGCAGTACGCCGCGGGTCCCGCGTTAAGGCGAACCCTTGGCGAGCTGGAGATGCGGGATCGGTTGGAGATCGCCGTGCGTCCTCCAGAAGACCGCTCCGCTTACGAGTCGTCTATGCGTGAGGCGGAGGTCGTCTGGCACCTGCTGGACCGGGTGACGTCTACGCTGATCGATGCCTCGCCTCAACTCCGACTGATCCAGAAGATCGGGGTCGGTGTGAACACCATCGACCTGGAGGCTGCGCGGACGCGGAAGGTCGCAGTCTGCAACATGCCAGGCACCAACACGCAGGCGGTGGCGGAGATGGCACTGCTGCTAATGCTCGCGGTACTCCGACGGCTGCGTGCGCTGGAGGAGGCGGTGCGGACGCCGGCCGGGTGGATGCTGCCTCAGCCTTGCCAGGATCAGCTGGGGGAACTCGGCGGACGGGTGGTCGGGCTCGTTGGTTATGGAGCCGTGCCCGCTCGACTGGCGCCGATCCTCGAGGCGATGGGCGCGCGGGTGGTGTTTACGAACCGGAGCCCCCGGCCCGAAGCGGTTGGTCAGGCGATGAGCCTCGGGGCGCTCCTAGCCGAGAGTGACATCGTGTCGCTGCACCTGCCGCTCACTTCGGACACCGAGGGGCTGATCGACCGGGCGGCGCTGTCGGCGATGCGACCCGGTGCCATCCTGATCAATACGGCCCGCGGAGGCCTAGTAGATGAGTCCGCGCTCGTCGACGCCCTGGAGTCTGGCCAACTCGGCGGGGCCGGACTCGATGTCTTTGCCGAGGAGCCGACCCTGGCTGACAACCAACTGCTCGCCTCCGACCGTGTGGTCGTCTCGCCACACACCGCCTGGCTGACCCGTGAGACCCTGGCTCGCAGTCTCGAGGTAGCGACCGAGAACTGCCGTAGGCTTCGGGACGGTCGTCCACTCCTGCACCGGGTGGTGTAGGCGCCGGCCGGTCAGCCCGAGATGGTGGGGGTGAAGACCACGTCGCCGGCGGCGGTGTCGTCTGGCTCCAGGGCGATGAGCCCTGTGTCGAGACGGCCCGCAGCGGCGAGATTCACGGCGTCGATGCAGTTGGTGGCCGGTTCTGCGCAGAAGAAGTCCTGCCCGTGTGGCGTGTAGATCACAAGGCAGCTGTAGATCGGGTCAGCCTGCACTCGAAGACTGGCTGGCCACTCGGGCCAAGCGATCCGGTATTCGCCGCCAAAGTTCAGGAAATTATTGTCGAGGACGCTCGCGTCCGGGTCGAGGCCGGCGGCGCCGAAGGCCAGTTGCGCCGGTGGCGGAACTAGCTCAGCCGGCAGGGCGTTGTCGTTAGTCCGCCACATCTCTCCGATCTCGGCGTGCAGCCGGACGTTGGGCGTCCTGACGAAGTACGGATGCAGACCGAATCCGACCGGCATCGTATCAGTCGCTTCGTTGGTGACGGAAAAGCGGACAATGAGGATGGTGTCTCTGAGTTCGAACGTCTGTTCGGCTCGGTAGGCCCAGGGCCAGCTGTCGGCCGCGTGGTGATACTCCAGTGTGAGGGTGTCCTCAGTGCGGTTGACCACGCTCCAGGGAGCTCGCCACCCGTGGCCGTGGATGGCGTGCGGTTCCCGTCCGAACAGTTCGGTTAGCTGCACGTCCCGTCCATTGAACGTGAAGCGACCGTTCCGGATGCGGTTCGAGAACGGCACCATCGGGAAGCTGGCGGTTTGACCCGCCGAACCTTCGGCGATGGCGGCCTCGGTCGCCGGTCGCATCCACTCGTAGACGCGGTTCGCATGGGTGGTGGCGTAGCGCGTGATCGAACCGCCGGTGATGGGCGAGACCTCTAAGAAGGTATCGCCGGACCGAAGCGTAATTGTGTCTGCAGGCTGTCGCATCGGCCCATCCTACGTTCGATCGCGGCTCCGCGCTGAGAGTCGGTAGAGCGCGATCCCGCTCGCGGTAGCGACGTTGAGCGAATCGATGCCGGGGGCCATCGGGATCCGGACTCGGTGACGCACGGTGGCGAGCGCGCGGTCGCTGATGCCGGAACCTTCGCTCCCTAGCACCAGCGCCATCCGCGAGGGGGCGCTGGCGGCGAACGTCTCCAGCGGCATCGCCCCGTCATCCAGGGTCAGCCCGACGGTCTCGTAACCCAGGCTCTCGAGGCGGGCTAGGCCGTCTGGCCAGTCAGGCATTTCCGCGTACGGGAGACGGAGCGTAGCCCCGAGCGAGGTGCGGATCGCCTTCCGGTAGAGCGGGTCGGCGCAGTTCGAGGTGGTGATGACGGCGCCGGCGCCGAAGGCTGCGGCGTTCCTGAAGATACTGCCTACGTTGTCCGGGTTGCCGATCTGTTCCAAGACCACGGCGAGGGTTGACTCTCGGAGGGTGTGCAGCTCGAGATCGGTGCGGGGTGCGGGTCGTTCGCCCAGTGCCATACTGCCGCGGTGCACGGCATAGCCGATGACGCCCTTCAACAGGGCGGGGCTCCCTACATAGATTGGCAGGGCTTCCCGGCCCTCGACCAGATCGCGCAGGCTGTCCAGCGCCGGTTGCGTCACCAACAGCGAGCGGGTCGTTAGCCGAGAATGGGTCAAGAGCTCCCGCACCACCAATCGGCTTTCGGCGACGAAGAGTCCGCGGTGCCGGAGAAGGATCGGATCCGGCACACCACTGTAGTCCGCGAGTCGTGGGTCGTCGAGGGCGTCAACCGGTAGGATAGGCATCTGGTCGGGCCGATGCGGCAGAGGGTTGCTACAGCCTGCGCTTTCCCGACCGTGGGATCAAGTATCTGGCAGCTGACCGGGCGGTGGATACCAAGGTGACGGGCGTGGACTACTCGGCGCGGGTTGGCGCACTGGTGCCGTTCCTCTCCATGGAGGTGATGGAGCGCGGGATGCAGATGGCCCGCGCCGGAGTCGACGTACGCCAGCTCGGCGTGGGCGAGCCGGGGTTCCCGCCTCCTCCCGAGGTAGTGGCGGCCGTGGCGGGCGCGGTCGCCGCGGGAGCCACACACTACACCGACAGCCGTGGGTTGTATCCCCTCCGTGAGGCGATTGCGGCCGACTGCCGGGTTCGGCGTGGCGTTGATGTCGGGCCCGAACGGGTCCTCGTCACCGGAGGCACCTCGGCTGCTTTGATGATGGTCTGCAGTTTGCTGCTGGACCCCGGTGACGAGGTCATCGTTCCCGCGCCACACTACCCCTGCTACCCGAACATGGTGGCCGTCTGCGGCGGACGAACGGTGCTCGTGCCCACGCGGGCCGAGGATGGCTATCTTGTCGACCCCGATCGGGTGCGGGCGGCAATCACACCTCGCACGAAGGGCATTCTGCTGGCGTCGCCCGCAAACCCGACTGGCGCCGTGCAGCCGGCCGAGGTCGTGCACGCGCTCGCTGAGCTCGGGGTGCCGATCCTTTCCGACGAGATCTACGACGGGCTGCTGTACGACGGCGCGACCGTGACGTCGCCGCTCGGGCGTACCGACGAGTGCTTCGTCTTTGATGGCTTCTCGAAGCGGTATGCGATGACCGGATTTCGGGTGGGCTATCTCATCGCTCCCGAACGAGCCATGCGGGGACTCGTGACCCTCCACCAAAACCTTTTCATCTCGGCCCCGCAGCCGGCGCAGACACTGGCCATGACAGCGCTGGAGTACGGAGACGCGCATCGCCAAATGATGGTCGAGGAGTTCGATGTCCGTCGTCGCCTGCTCCTTGACGGCGTGCGGGAGCTGGGTCTCGGCGTGCCGGTGACCCCGACCGGCGCGTTCTATATCCTGGCCGATGCCCGATGTCTTGGAGACGACTCGCTCGCGCTGGCCTTCGCGCTGCTGGAGCGTGCGCATGTTGCCTTGGGGCCGGGGCGTGATTTCGGCGAGGCGGCGGAGGGTTTCCTCCGGTTCTCATTCGCCTCGTCCCGCGGCGACATCGAAGTGGCGCTGGAGCGTCTGGCGGCCGTCGTGGCCGCCTTGAGCGGGTGGCGATGATGAGGTGGGCGCACCTGCTTTGTCTGGCGTTGCTAGTACTGCCTGGGCTCGTGGCTGCGCAGCCGCAGGCGGAGCAGGTACAGGTCGAGCGGCTCGTCATCGATGCGCGCGTGATGGATGACGACGGCGAACCGCTGGCGGGACTTGCTGCGACCGATTTCGCGGTCCAGATCGGTGGCGTCGACGTAGCTGTTGCCTCGGCACAATGGATCGGCGTCGGACCGGCGCCCGAGGCGACGTTGGCGTCGACGCCGATCGGTGGATTGTTCGAACCGGCGCACGGTGGTCGGCTGATGGTGTTCGTGGTGCAGCGCAGCATGAACGCCGACCGCGCCCTGGGTTTGCTGAAGGTCCTTCAGGACAGTGGACGGCTGCTCGGGGGATTGACGTCGGCCGACCGGGTGGCTGTCGTGTCGTTCGACAGCCATCTGTCGGTCTGGCTCGACTTTAGCGCCGATTTCGAACTGGTGGAGCGAATCCTCGCCGACAAGGTGCTGTTCAGCGACCCCGATTCGGTGGCTCCGGGGCCTGGGCCTTCACTGTTTCCCGCGCTGGACGAGGAGGTCAGCCGGCGTACCTACCGGGTGGAGGAGGCGCTGGAGTTACTGGGCGAAGCGCTCGCGCCGCTGCCTGGCGCCAAGTCGGTGGTGCTTGTGGGCTACGGGTTTGGCGAGTTCACGGTCACTCTGGGGATTCCGGGCTCCCGGGTGGCCCAACGCTACGAACGGGCGCTGGCGGTTCTGGCAGATGCCAGAGCGGCGGTCTTCAGCCTTGATGCGACCGCGGTCGATTATCACACCTTCGAGCACGGCCTGCAGGTCCTTGCCGCCGACACAGGGGGCTTCTACGCCCGCACGCACCTGGTAAGTCGACAGGCGCTGGACCGGGTGGCGGGAGCTCTCCGCGGTCACTACGTGCTCTTCACATCGGTGCCGCCGCTCGATCCGGACATCCACGAGATCGAGGTTCGAGTGGTCGAGTCAGACGCCAGCGTATTCGCCCGTCCGGTCTACGACAACCGCGCTAGCGAAGATCGGTAGGACTCAACAACCGGTGAAGTTTGGTCGACGCTTCTCGAGGAATGCTGAGATCCCCTCGCGTCCTTCGTCACTGGTGGCGGCTGCAATGATGGCCGACGCCTCCAGTTCCATCTGACTCTCTAGCGTCTCGTTCGCGCTAGCCAGTATCAGGCGCTTGACGGCGCCAAAGGCGCCGGTCGGTCCCTGGGCAAGGGAGCGCGCGAGAGCGCAAGCCTGGTCGGAGAGCTCCGCGTCGTCGACCACCTGCGTGATCAGGCCGGCGTCGAGAGCGTCGGTGGCCGAGAGGGTCGGGTTTAAGAGCATTAGTTCCAGCGCCCGCCGTCGCCCGACCAACCGGGGCAAGAAGTAGGTAGAACTGCCGTCAGGTGCCAGCCCGGCCCGGGTGTAGGCGAGCGTGAACTTGGCCGAGTGGCCGGCCAGCACAATGTCGCAGGCTGCGGCCAGGGAGAAGCCGCCTCCGGCGGCAGCGCCCTGAACGGCGGCGATGACCGGAACTTCCATTCGCGCAATCCGAGAGATGGCGGCATGGAGGTCGACGGTCATCCGTTTCAGGAGTCGGGGTAGGTCGACGTCGGCATGGGCGAAGGCGCCGAGGTCGCCGCCGGCACAGAACATCGGGCCCTCGGCGTCGATAAGGACCGCCCGGACGCTCGGATCGATTTCGCACGAGACCACAGTTTCGAACAGCTCCTTGGTCAGGCGAGGATTCATGGCGTTGCCCCGATCCGGACGGCGCAGTGTGATGCGGCAGACACCTTCGTCGACGGCGTATCCAACGGTTTCCAGCTGCATGAGGTCTCCTTTGTCGCCCTCGACGCGACTCGTGGCGCCGGCGCGCTCTGATGGTGCCACGAGCGGTCGGCGTCCCGTGGGTATAATCTCGCCGATCTGACTCCCATGATGCATGTAGCCCGGCCTCGGTTGCTGGCGGGATGGCTGCTGGTGTGGGGCTGCGTCGCGGCAACCGCTGGGGCGCAGCCGACCGCCGATGTTTCAGCGACTCCCTGGGGAGCGCCAGATCTCAGAGGACTCTGGAATCACGGGACGGCGACGCCGCTCGAGCGACCCGAACATCATGTGGGTCGGACGCAGTTGACCCAGGACGAGATTGCCGAGATCAATGCCGAAGCACGTTCGGCGGAGGGCGAGCTCTCGCGTCGGGCCGTCTGGTGGGAGCGGCCGCTATCTGATGGTCGGACCTCGATGATTGTCGAGCCGTCGGATGGTCGGATTCCCCACACCCCTGCAGCGCGCCGGCGGCGCAGTTTGGGGCCGCATGCCGACGGACCAGAAGGACGTAACCTCTGGGAGCGCTGCATCACGGTCGGTATCCCACGGCTCGGGGGCGTCTATCTCCAGAACGTCCATCTACTCCAGACGCCAGACCATGTGGTGCTGTTGCACGAGATGATTCATGAGGTGCGTGTGATCCCGCTCGACGGTCGGGCCCATCTGCCCCCTGGTGTGCGGCAGTGGTTGGGCGATGCGCGGGGACGCTGGGAAGGCAACACGCTGGTCGTCGATACGCGGAACTTTGATCCGAAGCAGCTGTATCGCGGTTGGTCGCAGGGGAACGTCCGCCTCACCGAGCGGTTCACCCGGGTTGGTGCGGACATGCTTCACTATGCGGTCACTTTTGAGGACGCTGCTCAGTGGGTGACGCCCTGGACGGCCGAACTCACGCTGCGCCGGACCGAGGGGCCACTGTTCGAGTATGCGTGTCACGAGGGCAACGTTGGGATGGCTAACACGCTCGAGATGATGCGGGGTGAAGATGGGGAACGTCCATAAACCCGATCGACGCCACCGATTGTGACAGGGGGGCATGGTGATTCAGGATGCGACGGTGTTCATGTACGTGTCGTTCCAGGACGACGACATGATCTCGGTGTTCGGCATGGACTCGGCGACCGGGGCACTTCGGCGACTGCTCGATGTCCCCGTGTCTGGTGGGCCGGCACCCATGACGCTCAGTCCAGACCGGCGGACACTTCATGTTGGACGCCGGGGTGATCGGGCCCTGACGAGCTTTCGCGTGGAGCCGAGTAATGGCGAGCTTACGGAGATTGGGACGGTCCAGCTTGAGGGGGAACCTGTTTATGTCGCGATGGATCGCGCGGGCCGGTACGTTCTTTCGGCGTACTACTATCAGAGCGTCGTTGGCGTCCACGCGGTAGATGCCGACGGAGGTGTTTCCGGTTCTCCGATCGAGTGGCGTCCGACTGCGCACGGGGCCCACGCGATACTGACCGACAGGTCGAACCGATTCGCGTATGTGCCGCACATCGCCAATCGAGGTCCTAACGCCATCTTTCAGTTTCGTTTCGACGCCGGTAGCGGGCGGTTGACGCCGAACGATCCCCCTAGGCTGTCGCCCTCGGAGTATCTGGGGCCACGCGCGCTGGTGTTTCATCCGACACTGGATGTTGTTTATTTCTCAGACGAGCAGGGTGGTAGCGTATCGGCCTACAACATCGACATGGTCAGAGGGACTCTTGCACCACTCCAGCGGGTGTCCACGCTGCCAGCGGGGTATGGGGAACCGAACACCTGCTCGCAGATTCAGATGACCTCGGATGGGCGGTTTCTGTATGCGCCAAACCGTGGGCACAACAGTGTGGCGAGTTTCGCAGTCGACCCGTCTGACGGCCGCTTGACTCCGACTGGGCGCGTGGCGACCGAGCCTGTGCCTCGAGCGTTTAACGTCGACCCCGACGGACGCTTCGTGTACGTCGGGGGACTCGACTCTGGGCGGATCGCGACATACCAGGTCCAGCCTGCTGACGGTAGTCTCGTGCCGCTGGAGACATATGAAGGTGGTGGGCGGCCGATGTGGGTTCTCCTAACCAGATTGGATTAACTTCCCCTGGTGCTGCTCCGCTAGAGTGGTCGGCCGATGTGTGCATCAGCCCAGAAGGGCGACACGGAACCGGAGGATTTGGGGCGGCGGGACGGGCTGGTATGGATGGACACTCGGGGTCATGAGGGTCGCGTGATCGAGGGGGCGGCCGGCGTGTGTGTGGCCGGCGTGCCGCTCTGTCTGGAGTTCTGGCCGAACCGGCTGCGGAAGAGCGGTAGGGTAGCGGAACTCATCGGGACGCTGGCGTGTCACTACAGACACTTCGACGATATGGGTGGCGACGTCAGGCACAAGTCTTCATCTGAGCCGCTCGCTGAATTCGATACGCTGTCCGAGCGGTACGCCGGCGGGCACACTGATATCGTCGTGCTCAATGCCAGTCAAGGACCGGTATGAGCCGCTCGGTCATGATGGTGATGGTCGTCCTCCCGATGCTCGTCGGATGTGCGACTTCGCCCTCGCGAGCTGTCAATACTGCGGTGCCGCCAGCCCACGTGTTAGGCCTGACTACTCTCGAGAGGGTGTTCTCGTCTGCCCAGGCGGGCGAGGGGGAGAGGCTCTTCAGGGCCAGTTGCCAGGGGTGCCACGAGATACGAGAGTTTTCGGGGATCCGGTTCACCATTCGCTGGAGCGGCCAAACGGTGGGGGAACTGTTCGAGGTTGTCTCGACCACGATGCCGCAGGGGAGTCCCGGCAGCCTCGACTCTGAGGCCTACGCGGCGCTGGTGGCGTTTTTGCTTCGGCTCAACGGGTATCCGGCGGGCGAATCGACGCTGCGAGGCGATGTCGGCAGTCTGAAGACGATCACGATCGTGGATCCAGAGTAGGCGGGAATCGATGTCCATGAGCACACCTGTTCACGCTACGGCAGTGGCTGTCCTGATGACGACGCTGGTATTGGCCCAGACGCAGACGTTTGCACAGACCGGGGAGTGGCGCTATCACGGCGGTGATGCCGGCCACACCCGGTACTCGGACCTCGACCAGCTCACGGCGGAGAACTTCGAAGATCTCGAGGTGGCCTGGGTCTGGCGCGGAGATAACTTCGGCGCAGGCACGCTCGGCGTGTCTCGCTCTACCCCCTTGTATGTGGACGGAGTGCTATACACCGTGGCGGGGGAGCGGCGAACGGTGGTGGCGATCGACCCGGCGTCTGGCGAGACGCTGTGGACCTACCGTGAGCCGCACACGACGCGGTTCGACCGTGGCATGCGTAACGGCTATGGCAAAGGGCTGGCGTATGCGGAGATCGACCGGCGGGGTGTGATTTACATCGTGAGCCCGGCGTTCTTCCTGCACGCGCTCGACGCGAAGACCGGGGTCCCGCTCGAGGAGTGGGGTGCCCGGGTCGACCTGCCCGGATTTCCGTCGACCGGCGTGATCGACCTGCTGCCAGATCTGATCGGCGACTGGGGACCCTGGCAGAGCTGGGATGGTCCTTATAACGCCGACTTCGGTATTCCACGGGAACTAGGTCATATCACGAGCTCTTCGCCGCCGATCGTGGTCAACGGCGTGGTCGTGGTGGGCAATTCCGCCGAGCAGGGCTACAACCAGACGCGAATCGAGAACGTGCCTGGCGACATCCTTGGCTACGACGCTCGGTCTGGCGAGCACCTGTGGAAGTTTCACGTCATTCCGCGTCCTGGCGAGTTTGGCCACGAGACCTGGGAGAACGACGCCTGGCAATGGACGGGCGACGTGTCGTCTTGGGCGCCGATGTCGGCCGATCCGGCGCGCGGGCTGGTCTTCATTCCTACGAACCCACCCACAATCGACTTCTACGGGGGCTTCCGCCCTGGGGACGGGCTGTTTGGCACCAGCGTGATTGCGCTGGACGTGGCGACCGGTGAGCGGCGGTGGCATTTCCAGACCGTCCATCATGACATCTGGAACTTCGACAACCCGACGGCGCCCATGTTGCTTGACGTGAGCGTTGACGGACAGGAGCGGCCGATCCTCGTGCAGACCACCAAGCAGGGGTGGGCGTTCACGTTCGACCGCGGCAGCGGGGAGCCGATCTGGCCGATTGAGGAACGTGCCGTGCCGGTGTCGGAGGTGCCTGGCGAGCAGCTGTCACTTACGCAGCCTTTCCCGACCAGACCGCCGGCGTTCGAGATGCAGGGGCTCACCGAGGGCGACCTGATCGATTTCACCCCGGAGTTGCGGGCCGAGGCACTCGAGATCGTCCAGCGTTATCGGTTGGGGCCGATCTTCAATCCTCCGATTCAGAACGGACATCCCTCGGGGCTGCGGTCGTTCGTCAGTTGTCCAAGCGGTGCGTCGAACATCTTCGGCCCGCCGGCCGCTGATCCT